>Ga0302250_1000105_pt1 | contig 124613 bp, 118 predicted proteins | sample AAG_RA_Asp_MG_FD_193536 | JGI IMG/M metagenome (GOLD analysis project Ga0302250, IMG submission 193536) | Enriched activated sludge microbial communities from anaerobic digester in WTTP, New Holstein, Wisconsin, United States - AAG_RA_Asp | ecosystem: Engineered > Bioreactor > Anaerobic >... | reverse complement strand
TTTTGGCATCCTGCAGATGCTGGATAATGCCCGGATGTATCAGGTCGAAAATACCGTGACTTTGTACTATGCTTTTGCCTGTATCCCTGAGCTCAGCAAGCTTGATGAGCAGATCGTCTACATCAAGAATTTTGGGATTTGTAATTGGTGTATTCACAGGGTTTCCTATTGGAATATTAATAGTTAAACAAATGATCTAATGTTTTGACAGAGAACAGAAAATAGTATCACTGATACCGGCAGAAGACAAAGATGCTGCATAAGCTTCATCAAGTCTTTCATTGTCCAGAAAGGCCCATTTGATGTGCCCCCCAGGTTTGCCCTTTGACAACCAATGCAGGTGATTGGCAAGCGAATAACGCTGAATATGCTGAACGTGGTTTGTCTTAAAACCGCTCTGATCAGCCAGTTTTTTTATGGTTGCTGCATTAAACAGAAAAAGATGACAGCTCCAGTAAGTGAAATCAGTGAAAGCATCGCATTCATAGAGTGTCAGCAAAGCATCTTCAGAATTTGGTACTTCAATAATTATCTGGCCGTCCTGAGACAGTTTATCGCCCAGTTGTTTTAACAAGTTTCCCGGATCAGGGAAATGCTCAAGCACATGAAAAAGTGTTATGATATCATATCGTCCGGGCACATTGCACAGATTATTGTATACCTCAAGACTGTTTTTACTGAAATGTCCGGCAAGCCTTGATTCCACCTCCACACCGCAGCAGCTGGAAGCTGTGTGCCGGGCATGCATCAAAAAACCGCCGGCACCGCATCCGAAGTCGAGCAGGCGCTTGTTTTCTATGGTTCTTCTCAGCTGTTTATAACGGCGTTCGTCATCGGCAGCGGACTGGCGTAACCATGCGTTTGTGTCAATATCCCGGGCATGCATCCCTGAATCTTCATAGAAGGTTGTATGAATATGTTCAAAAGAAGAAAGAAACACAAGGCCGCAATTGCTGCATTGCAGTATATCGATATCGGCATTGTCTCTGACAGTTCCACAGCGTTTTAACAGATTTTCTGAACCGCAAAGATAGCATCTAGAGTTCATAAAAGGGAGATCCTTTATACGTATTGAAATACAGTGTCTCTTATTGCCTGGTAAGCTGGTTTAAATGCATCACAAGTCATAAAGTATATTCTTTTTTCCAGTGTTTCAGCCAAATAATTGTCTTCAGAAATCTCCAGCAATCTGGTGAGTTTTTCAGAGAATAGTTCATAGCTGTTGACATTCAGGCACCAATCTCCGGCAATCGGCGTATCATAGTTGGGATCTCCGGAAAAATTGCAGAAAAGCACCTTGCTGCCCCATCCAAACGCCTCGTAAGCGGCAGTTGAGGTGACAGACAGGGTGACGCGGCTTTTGTCAATTGCAACAAATGTCGACATGGCTATGCGGTCATTTGGAAATATTTGGGCAGAGCTCCCGTAAAGTTCGTTATAATGTTTCAACTCTTCCGGTTCATGGCTGCGCATGGCCACTGCCAGGGAAAGCCTGTTTTCCTGGACATACCGCTTAATGTAGCTTTCAAGTCTGGTTACAGCAAAACGGAACTGGTTAGTCTTATCGTTCATTATATGCGGTGCCTGCTGAGAAATAAGGCAGATATCAAAGGTCTTATCATTTTCAGCAGTTCTCAAATGTGATTTGTACCATGAGGCCAGCAGTGACCCGACCGGGTAGGCATTATTTACAATATGCCCGTATCTTCTGAGCAGATCAGCCTCTGATGCCCCAAAACAAAACCAGTTGTCCAGATATATAGTGCTTCTCCTATCCGGAGGTTTTGGCAGATAGGGGTATTGAAGCAGGGACGGCCACCTAGTGCCATTCTGGATAAAGAACCACTTTGGCTGTGTATATAATCTGCCGGCCAGCTGGAAGTCCGAACCATTGTCAATATAACTGATTACTACTTTGGGGTTGAGATACTTGAGTACACTGACGTAATAAAGGGCGTTCCAGTAAATCTTGAAAAAGCCTGCTTCAATGTGCAGAGCCTTGTGGAAATTAAAGACCAGGTTGAAAAATATGGCGGCATTTAACTGGAGACTGGTTAACAGGCAGGGGAGAACAGTCGTCTTCTGATCCCATAACACCATCTGGCGTATAAAACTGCTCCCATTTTCATCCAGTATGACAATATCGTTTTTCTCAAGTCTGCAATACGAAACCTTTGTCAGCAGCAAGCGAAGACTGGCAAAAAACTTGAGCTGCTTTTTCATGTGTGTGTGCTGCCTGCCGCAGAAATCAGCAGCCCGCAGACCTCCCTAACAGCTCCGCCTCCACCTTTTGCCGTCAGGATGATATCTGCCACTTTTTTTACTTCATCCACAGCATCAGCCGGACATGCACTTACCCCGGCCATATTTATGGCTGGCAAGTCATTGACATCATCGCCAATATAGAGGATTTGAGACAGCTCAAGACCAGCTTCATCGGCCATAAGGCGCAGGGCGTTTTCCTTGTCTATTATGCCTTGCATAACGTGATCGAATTTTAGTTTTGCAGCTCTTCTGCTGACCATCGTGGTATTTTCAGAAGTGATGATGCCGGTTTTAAAACCGGCCTGTCTGAGCAGTTCAAGACCTTTTCCATCACGTGTATTGAACTTTTTAAGTTCATCACCTTTTTCGGAATAATACATGCCTGCGTCTGTCAAAACCCCATCCACGTCAGTCACCAGCATGCGGATATCTTTCAGGCGGATGGATGCATGCTTTTGCAACCGCGCATTCAGGAGATGTTCGGTTACAAGCCAGTCAATCGGCTCATCAAGGTCGATATAGGCTTCCTCAGGCATCTCATAATGGGTTATCCTGCCGGATATGCGGCAGCCAGTGGAAAGGATGCTATCTCTGGACGAGATGTAAAAAGCGCCGTTTTCCATAAGATGCCCGGAAAATTCCTGTCGTCTTGGTCTGGTCAGTGGATTGTAGTTGGCGGGCTCAACAGTTTCATGCTCGGTTTTTTGCCATATGAACTGTTTTTGCCTTACAAGTGACAGCAAAGAATCGCACTGGGATGTTTTGAACTTGTCCCATGCCCCGTTCAAATCGTCGGCAGTCAAGAGAGGGGAGGTGGCCTGAATGAAAAGTACATGTGAACATTGAATATTGTTGCAGAATTCAAGCAAGGCCGATTCTGAAGAAGCTTCGTCAGTACAGGTTTCCGGGCTGCGGCCGATAACCTTTATCCGCTCGCTGCCCAGAGATGTGACACATTCTGCAATGCGCTCGGAATCTGTGGCAACGAAGACCATATCTATGGCACTGCACCCCAGTGCTGCTTCGATGGACCAATGAACAAGGGGCTTGCCAGCGAGTGGTTTTATATTTTTAAATGGTATGGACTTGCTGCCGCCCCTTACGGGTATAAAGGCAACCAGTCCGTAAGTTTGAGTATTCACAATTAGGTTCCTGTCTGGTTAGGGGTTACCAGGCGGTCCACCCGCCGTCAGCCATGATTACCGTACCGGTCATATATTTTGATGCATCGGAAATCAGGAACACCATTGGTCCGATTATATCGTCAGGCTTGGCCATGCGTTTCAGGGGAGTCTGGGCTGTGTATCTTTTGTGGAACTCCGGGTGCTGGTGGGAATTGTCCTGGACGCCGCCGGGACAGAGGCAGTTTACGCGTATGCCATCCGCAGCGAGATACGTGGCCAGGTATCTGGAAAAATTGTGTATGCCGCCTTTGATTAATGCGTATACGGCGGGCGATGTCATTTCTGTCCCTTCATAAATATCAAAATGCGGGCCAACTGCTCCATAAATGGATCCCATATTAAGAATGACCCCGCTCTGCTGAGCACGCATATATTTGGCTGCTTCCTGGCAGCACAGAAAATATCCGCCGGCATTATCGCAGAGGTTTTTGTACATGGACTCCGGTTTTACGTTCTCGAACAGCGACAGCCAGTCATCGGTCTTGGGCCAGGCATTGTTGATGAGAACATCAATTCGGCCGAACCTCTGATTTATTTCGGAAAAAAATGCTTTTATGGAGTCCGGACTGGAGATGTCCAGTTGGATGCCGCACGGTTTGATCCCATTATAATCCTGCAGCTCACGGAGCTGTTTATCCAGCTTATCCATGTTACGAACACCCACGACAAGTTGCGCACCAAGTTGTGGTATTGCTTCCATGGCTGCTTGGCCGATCAGGCCGGTCCCGCCTGTGAGGACCACGATTTTATTTTTGAGCTTAAAATACTCCAGTATTTTCATTTTACCAGTGCCCCCAGCAGCTTCATATCGCACTGTTCTGTACATTTGATTCCGCATGGCATTTCAAAATGGGCTTGCCTGAATTCTTTATAACTGTTGCCGTTCCAGATATCTTTCAATGAATCGGTCCTGGCATCGCCGAGTATGATTTCATTGTTGAAATCCTCAACACACATGGCACATTCACCATTTGATTTTACTGTCATGGAACTCCACGGGAACTGACAGAATTCTGTCCAGTGAATGGACTGCGTTTCGTGTTTTGCCTCCTGATACCACTGCTGGTCCTGACTCTTCAGATAAAGATACACATCATGCTCTTTGAAAGATGCCTTCAGTTGTTCAAACTCATCAAACTGGCTGGCCCGGTTAAGGTTAAGCATAGTGATGACAATTGTTGTGGAATAATTTTTCTGAGCTTTAATCTCAAGCAGCTTCATTATCTTATTGTATGAGTCTGAAAAATTCGATGCTGATCCGCGTACTTTTTTGTGCAGCAGGTCATCAGTGCTTTCTATCGAATACTTGATGTAGCCTAGCCCGTTTTCAAACATTTCAACACTGCGGTCCACATTGATATTAGCCGGGTTGCAGCTGAAATAGGAAGGAATACCCTTTTCGGTCATCAGTCTGATTCTGTCGGGCATGTGTCTATCCAGAAGCGGATCACCGTATCCGTGCAGGACAATAACTTTGGGGATGATATGCAGGAAAAAATGATTCTCACTCATATCATTTCTGGGGATGTGGTAACTGTTTTCGACAAACTGCTGCCATTCCTCCCACTCTGCTGCTGTATAAGGGCGCAATTGGCTGATTATGTCGTTGAACACATCAACAGACATGGTTTCAATCTGTCGTGTCATCATCGTTGTTCTGGGACACATCTCGCAGCGCATATTGCAGGCGTTGGTGGTCTCAATATTGTAGACGACCGGTTCATCACGGCGGAACTGTTCCAGCTGTTCCAGTACGGCCTCACGGCCGCTGACTTCGCCGCGCATAATACGTTGTTTTAGTTCAAACACTTTTCTGTAAAAATAAATATCAATCAAGAGCAGTTCCTCCTGGTATTTGGTTTATCAGTTTCAAGCAGTTTGCGTTCATGGCAGATTCAGCAGAGATTAGCCACGGTATTTGAGTTTTTCTCTTTGAACCTTCTCAATATCAAGAATATCTTCCGATTTGTATGTGAGTGATTCCTGGGTGACGAGCAGGTTTCGCATCAGGCGCCTCATGCCGTCCGGTTCAAGTGAGGCCGCATGGTCTGTTCCTTTCCAGGTCCTGTTAAGGGTAAAATGGCGTTCAATGATGGTTGCACCAAGTACGTAAGCGGCAACGTCAACAGCAAAACCGTTATGATGCCCTGAAAAGCCGATCTCCTTGACCCGTTTGCCGAATGTATCCTTTAGCCGGGTAATTTCAAGCAGACAGACATCCTTAAATGGCACCGGATAACCTGATGTGCAGGCATACAGCACAAGATCCTGATTGCGATTTTTGTTTTCAAAGAAGCGAACCAGTTCTTCTTCTTCCTCTTTGGTGGTCATACCGAAGGAAACATGTATTTCTCCCTGGTAGTTATCGCACAGCCATTCCAGCATTGCGTAATTGTTGTTGCATGCAGATGGCACCTTGATCAGATTCGGGTTTAGGGATGCAATCTCTTTTGCTGAGGTCAGGTCCCAGACGGAAGTCGTATATTCAAGGCCGAAAGATTCGCAATAGTTTTTTAACTCACGGTGCTGTTCCAGGTTGAATTCAAGAAATTCCCTGTGGGCGCCATAGGTGTCGCCATATGAAAAAGCAGGGTTGGGGTGCGGTGCGTTGTACTGTTCCGGTGTCAGTAGCTCACGGTTGTTTCTTTTCTGGAACTTTACGGTGTCAACCTTGCAAAATATGGCGGCCGTAGATATGAATTCCTTGGCGATTTCAAAGTCACCCATATGGTTACAGCCGACTTCTGCAATCAGTTTTGGTTTTTTATAATCCGTCATTAATTGTCTCCTTAACATTTATCATGTTCCCATTTTCAATTTTGTAAACTGCATTGCAGCGCTCCAGCGTGGTTAGCCTGTGGGCCACAATGACAAGAGTTTTGTAACCTTCCAGTTTTTCTATTGCTGCCATGAAAGAACGCTCTGTATCATGATCAAGCGCCGAAGTCGCTTCATCCAGCACAAGCAGTTGCGGATCGTGGTAAAGGGCTCTGGCAATCCCTATCCTTTGGCGCTGCCCGCCAGAAAGGCAGATGCCCTGTTCTCCGATCTCACTTTGCAGGCAATTGGGCAAAGATCTGACAAAGTCAGCCAGTTGGGCGATTTCAAGCACTTCCCAGACCCGATCCTGGTTGATCCTGTCGTCCGGTATACCCAGTGCAACATTTCTGGTTATGTTGTCGTCAATCAGGTAAATCTGCTGCGGGATATAGCCGATGTTGCATTGCCAGCGGCGTATTTTAGTTGAAATATCAGAACCGTCAACCTCTATTAGCCCTTTTTTCGGTGAAAGCAGGCCCAGCAACAGATTTACGAACGTTGACTTACCTGAGCCTGACGCACCTATGATGCCGATTGATTCTCCCTGTCTGACCAGGAGGTTTACATTGTTAAGCACACTGTTTTCTGCTACCGGATAGCGATAGGACATGCCAGTGATCCGGATTTCCTTTTCTATCTCCAACCTTGCAGATTCAACCGGTTTGAGCAGGTTCTTTTCGGAATTGCTGATTAGATCAGCATAGATATAGTCAAGTTGGACCATGCCAAACCTGATACCTGTCAGCATGGTTGCAATCCTGTTCATAGCAGGCATAAGTCTGAAGGCGGCCATGGCAAACAGGCCAAGTGTCGCCATAAGGGTCTGGGGCGGCTTTCCCTGCAGCAGATGGATCAACACAATAAGCACTATCGCTGTAACTGTAACTATCTCAAAAAACACTCTTGGAAATGCCAGCAGTACCTGGTGTTTTGCTGTGGCTGTCCCTCCTCCAGTGCTGTTTTCCAAAAATTTATCCAGAAAGTACCTTTCGCGTCCAAGCACCTTCAGTTCTTTGATGCTGCCGATGCCCTGATTAAGCCATTTTATCATGCCGGCAAATGCGGTGGTGCTGATACGTGAATACCGTTGAACTCTTTTGTGGGAAAACATGTATGACAAGGCGAGAGCAGCGCCAGAAAATGAAAGAGCGGCGCCAGACGATACCGGGTCAACAGCCAGCAGTAGGGCAAATATGGTGGCGGCAACAACTGCCTCTGAAAATATCCCCAGCAGGTTAAGCAGCACACCGTTCGCAACCATGGAAACCGAGCCGTGCAGGTTGCGTTGAAGGTCGGCACTGTTTGCAGAAAAGAAGAAATCATATGGTCTGCTCAGATATGCAGTAAACAGGTCTCTGGACATGGCAATCTGTTTGCGGGCAACGAACCTGTTCTGAAGATAGCACAAAAGGAACAGAAAAATATTTTTGAAAATGAAGAAACATACGAGCAGCAAACAGGCCCATAGTATAAAAGTCTGGTGTGTTGGTGCACCTGTTAGTGCATAAAGCGATGTCGCAGCCGGATAATGAGTGATGATGCCCGGATCAAGTACAAGGGCAATAAATGGCAGAATAATGCCTATACCGGCTGCTTCAAGCAATGCACCAAACAGCATCAGCAGAACCAGAAATAGTGTCTGACAACGTTCTCTCGAATTTAGGAGAGAATATATTTTGATGATCAGGCTCATTATTTGTACTAGTCAATAGATATGTCTAAGTTTATTTAGGATTACTTTGAGGGTCCATTGTATACCATTCTTTTTCATTTCCAGGTAGTAATCATGATAAAACCTACTAAATGAAAGCGGTGCAGGGAACATTTGTCTGAATTGACGGTATGCCAGAGGGGTTACCATAAAATCCAGTTCATGTTTCAGCGCATTAACGGAGAGCTGAAAAAATACAGTTTCCAAACGTGCTGGTTCATCTGCCAGAAAAAGGTATTCATTTGTTTGCAGTTCTTCGATTTTCAGAATCACTCGGGACCTGAACCCCATAATCCCGACAAATCTATGTGTTATATCTGCCAAATAGCCATTTCCCAATATTGCTACGCTACGGTCCTGAACGAGGTCCCAGAAATATGCGGCTAATTTTTCCTTGAACTGCTCAGCTGTATCAAAACTGGCCAGCTGTTTTATCATGTTATAAATTGCGTTTGCCTCATCAATCTTCCTGTGATCTGTTTTGCCTTCTGCATAATGATAAAACAAAGGGCGTTCCATGTATTCCAGATTGCCGTTGCCATGATCGCTGAACCAGTTCAGGTGACAGGCAATCATGGGGATATTCGGTCGGTCAAAACTGACGGTATAGTCTTGTGAAAGCGGTCTCATATCTATCTGAATACCTTGATCAGAGTCCTGAACAATATAAACCTCTGATTGGTTGAGGATCAGCTTCTTTGCCAGTACAGTATCCAGGGTATAAACGGATGGCCCGTCCGTAGGTAGCTGAAAATCAGTCTCCGGTAATAACATAAGAGGGGTGAATTGTGAGCTGCGGATCACGAAAGAGTTGTTGCCGGTCTGCCAACCCAGAAGACATGGAGAGTCATTGGGGAAATGTCGTGAGTTCCACAGGAAAAAATCAGACCCCGGATGCTTGTGCCTGTGCCAGAGCTCCAGCAGGTTGTCTGGCGATATGGATATGTCGGGCAGACCGGCGTTGCAGTATGTCGGCAGCAGTTCTTCAAGGAATGAATCGCGGATTGCGGGGAGTTGCAAGACCAGCACACCTTTATATCCTTGTTTAATGGCATTTATGGCTGTTTCAAATGAGTTATGGGAATACACATGGTCAGGTATGATAAAAACGGCAAACGCACTGTTCTTCCTGGCGTTGGCAATTGCTCTATTATGACAGGTGGTCATTGTAAACCATGTGTTCTGCCGTGATTGCTCCTGTTCGATGTCAACAAACTCGATGTCCACGATAGTTGACAGATATCTGAATGCATCACAACTCATCATGGTGGATTCGTCGCTTTTATGGGTGTAAATTGTGAAACAGCATCTACCGAATTTTGACAGGGCAGGCAGGTTCCCGGCGGCCAGCAGGGTAGGGAGGGTTACCTTCAAAAACAGGTTAGTGTAGGCTTCTCCCCATACAATCATATTTAAATAGAATTTAGTTTCCAATGTTCCTCTGTGACTTTTTTGATATTAAATACTTTGTCAACTGAAATGGTTATTCAGCGGAAGATTGCAGTGTGTCCCTGATTTTTTTTGCGGGTACTCCTCCCCACAATTCTCTGTCTGGAATGTTTTTGGTAACAACAGCGCCAGCAGCTACAATTACTCGGTCACCAATGCAGACGCCAGGGGTAATGACAACCTTGGCGCCAATCCATACTTGTGAACCTATTGAAATTGGGCATTTCAAATCTTCTGTCCCAACATGGTTGACATTCTCAAAACAGCAGAAGGGCCCGATCTGGCATTGGTCGCCAATGACAATCGGTGCGGTACCTTCAAACCTGCATCCCATATTTATGAAAACACCTTTTCCAAATTGCAGGCCACTCAATTGCGTACACCAGAATGGGGATCTGATATATGAATAGAAAATACTTGTTCTTGCTCCGCCAATATTGAGAATAAGATTTCTTAATGGTGACAATGAATAAAAATCCGGTATGCAGTTAAATACAAACAAAGCAATTCTCGAACGCAATAAGAGCATATCAAGACGCAGGCGCTCATTCCAATATATTTTCAAACCTCGAATAATTGTATTCATGAAAATGATCTTTTTATGTTTGGAATAACTGGAGACATGGAGTCAAAGTAATCTGCCACAGTTTCCCAGCTGTTTTTTTTGAGTCCTTTGGGAGTAACAATATAGTTTTCCATGTATGTTACGTATGCTGGTTGATTGACAAGCATTTCAGCAGAAAAATCTATCGTATCAATAATATTAGGGATGTCCAGGTTAATGGCTTGCTTACCAAATGCCTCAGCCATTGCATCAGGTATTACTTCGCCGTCGAACAAGGGGTCAAAATTGAATTTTGTAAACAGAACAGGCTTGTTATAAAGAACAGCAAAGTTTAAAGACAGGCTGTCATGTGCAATCACCATATGTGCATGTTTGACCAGGTTAAGTGTATTGCCTTTATAGATAGATCTGTTGCCGAAAAGATCAAGCTTGTCATCATAGAATGATTTGGGGTGCGCGGCTATTATTACTTTGTATCCCGTCTTGTTTTCTGCCAGGTCAAACAAATCACGCATTTTAGGATAGTAATCTTCCGGTGAGATCAGTGGTTTGCCTAGCAGAATAAAGTCTTCATGGTAAGGCCAATAATTGTCCAGAAACACAATATAATCAGACTCAGATGCAATTCTGTTGTTTTGCTTTTGTTCTTCAAGATACAGGCTGTAATCATAAGCTGATGTCCAGATAATATTTGTACTCTCTGATATTAAGGGGTGGGTTGCAGTAATTTTTCCACCGGCGACAAAAAAATCAGCTGAACGAATGCCTGTATAGCTCGGTTTCAGAAAGGAAAACAGCTTGTTGATTACTAGTGAGGGTTTTTGGGTTAGTTTAGAAATGGTTCTTTTCCACGAAAATCTTTGAAGTTTAGGTGATGGGTGGCTATTTTGGAGTTGTAAACCATAAAAACGCCTAAACTTTGATAGGGTGCGGAATATCTGCCAGGTTTCAATACGATACCACATAAAAAGCAGGAAAATGGTGTTGTCAGGCTGTGATTTTATTGCATTAACAACAGCAGACAATTCCTTGAAAAAACGCACATTGTTGAAGCAGTCCACATGTACATTGTTTTTGCATTTGTCGTTATATTGTGGATGAAATATGGCTGAAATATCCCATAACTCAACAGAATAACCACGACTTCGCAGTATGTTAACGCCAAAGGCATTTGACATATGCTGATTGAAAATTACTTCAGAGAGATATATTATTTGAGTACTTTTAGGCATTTACAGGAGGGTTATGACAGATTTATGAAATTTTTGATAATCTGAAGTCCGACCCGTCCGCTTTTTTCGGGATGGAACTGGCAGCCATAAATGTTGTTATTCTGGATAGCCGCAGAGATAATACGACCATTGTAAAAGCAGTCTGCCAGACGGTTTTGTGTGTTGGCTGGAACAGCAGTAAATGAATGAACAAAATATACAAAAGCACCATGTTCGATATTGTCTAAGATGGTGCCATTCCAATTTGAAGTTTCAGAAGGACTCAAACTGTTCCAGCCAATATGCGGGATCTTGTGATGAGTGCCATTTATGCCTGTATCGGGTATAATTTTTACCTCGCCATGAATTATTCCTAGCCCAAGATTTGTTTCAAATTCTTCACTAGCATCCAGCATCATTTGCATTCCCAGACATATTCCAAGAAATGGTTTCCCTTTGAGGCAGTGCTCAAGTATCGGTTCGATCAGGCCTTTGTTGCGAAGTCCTTTCATGCCATCACCAAATGCACCTACGCCAGGGAGAACCAGCGTACATGCATTTGCAATATCTGATGGTGAGTCTGTTACTTTCACATTTGCATGGTGATATTCAAATGCCCTTACTACGCTGAGGATATTACCTATGCCATAATCGGCTATAACTATAGTTTTCACTAAACAATTCTCCGGGTATTTATTCCAGCTTCTACGACTGCTTGCCGGATGTTGTCCATCGAGTACTTATTGTAATGTAGTATATGGGCCACTGCAACGGCATCTGCTTTTCCGATTTTTACTGCTTGGACAATATCATCAGGGGAACCAGCCCCTCCGCCAGCTATTACGGGGATTGTAACCGATCCTGATACAGCTTTGATCAGTTCAGTATCAAAACCTTTGGCAGTACCTTCACGGTCCACAGAAGTAAGCAGTATTTCGCCTGCCCCCAGCTCGACACCCTTTTGGGCCCATTCAACAACATCAAGTCCGGTTTTTTCACGGCCGTTATCATAGTAGACTTCCCATTTACCTGGTCCTGTCTGCTTGGCTTGTATTGATAACACCATGCATTGCGAGCCAAATTTTTTTGATACTTCTGTGATCAGCGCTGGATTTTTAATAGCAGCAGTATTTATGGCAACCTTGTCTGCCCCGGCACGCAAGATTTCCCTGACATCATCTACTGAACGGATACCGCCTCCGACTGTTATCGGAATGAAGACATCTCCTGTTGCACGTTTGACAATGTCAACCAGGCTGTTTCTTTCGTAAAGGCTGGCAACAATATCAATATAGATTATCTCGTCGATACCCTGCTCATAGTATTTTTTTGCAAATGCATTGGGATCGCCGAGTTTTCTAAGTCCCTCCAACTGTACGCCTTTTACAAGATTAGGGCCTTTAACATCAAGTCTTGCAATGATGCGGATATTTGCCATGCTATTCATAAGAGACATCTTTAAGCTCCGAAGACTGTATGGCGTAATTTCCATGTGTTGTTTTCATACATCCAGAGATGAGGAGAACGGAAACTATCTTGAAGTGAAGTAAAATAGTCTCTATCCATAATGGGCTGCTCAAACATTTTTGACGCAACTGGATACTCTTTTTCAGGGATACTGAGATAGGCAAATAGCTCATTAATAAAACGTTCCGGGAACTCTCCGTCAAATTTCTTTACGAGTGCAACACCTTCTTCACGAGTGATTTCGTTATTTCTGATCTCCTGGGCTGCATCATAAGTTGCGCGCCCAATTCCGAATTTAATATATGTTGTGTAATAATGGAGGTCGTCAATACGGTCGTCGATACTGTTATATTTGCTGTATGTGCCAGGTGTTCTTTCTGGTGAAGGCTGAAATCCACCATTTTCTACAGCATAATAATAGCATTCCTGAGGATGCCACTTAATGTAATATCCCAGATAATGGACTTCAATATTCTTCTTTACTATTTCCTCAGGGTTGGCAGGATAATATGGTTGCAAATCATTATCTTCAAAACCGAAGCTGCCTTTTAAATCTGCTACTGAGACCCCGCCCAAATGGACTTTTGATTTGTCTTCTGCTGTAAAGTATGACCAGTCGCGTTTGGCTGTCTTTGTATCGGCGATAGGGTTTCCATATTCGGCCTCATTCTCACCATAAAAAATGAGAGAGATGTTGTGAAGCAGAGCCATCTTGGGGGCTAATGATTTCTGGCCAAAAATGAATGGCTGAAATGGATGAAAAAGGTTTTCAACTGCAAGCCTTGTAAGAAGCCTGTGTATTTTGCCATTGGGTGTACACAGGAAATTATCAAAACCGGCGTTTATCCAAGCCTGAAAATTTTTCCAGCCCCAGTCTGTATAGATGTGCGGAGCCCAGGTTACGGTAAGAGGATGCATTCCGTACTTGTATTTGAGGATGTGAGCCTGATAAAAACTGTCTTTACCGCCTGAACCAGGCACAAGACAGTCGTATGAACCATCTTTGCTGCGATGCTTGTCACACAATTCGACCAGCTCTTTTTCCCGTTGTGCCCAGTCGATAGTATGTTGTTTATGCTCGGCAACATGGCATGCATCGCATACACCATCTTTATCAAATCCGATGGTCTGCTTTTTGGAGTCCTTTGTGTGAGAATACTCAATAGCAGAGTTAGGCCGCTGGTTTGAGATAACACACTTTTTACAGAAACTGACTTCTGCAGGAAGTCCGTATTTAGTGGCAAGCTGGGTTGCGGTAGGGGAAAATTTATCAAAATCAATTTTACCCTGTTTATTATATTTATCCATATTGTGTCCCCTTTTTTGGAATAGTATTTATGTAAGCTTTAATTACTTTATGTATTGTAACAAGCGACCTTGGTTGAAAAAATGCTTAACAGTGTTATCTGAACTCAGAGCGTATGAAATGCGGGCATAACTTTTTTCATTACCATGGTATCCATCGTGGGTTTCATTGTCATTTGAGCCGTACCAAGTAATGTCGCTGAAATCATGAAATTGTACGGATTCATCACGGCACAATTTTACCAAAGCGGATTTAGATGTATTCATGAAGCCATTGTGGTGTGCGGACGTTAGAAGGAGTGAGTATATTTCATGGGCATAGGGCGGTGCAAATACAATCAATTTCTCGCTTTTAGATTTCAGTAATCTGATAAATGATTCTAATTGAACCAACCTGTGTTGGGAAATGTTACTGCCATAGGCAAATACCCCTCTTCCTTCATGTATTGCTTTAACTTCGGATGAATAATCCTTTTTAAGAGTGCCTGTAATCACTGAACCGTATTGCCAACTCCCATCTCCTCTAAAGCCGTCACCTCTTAGTGCTGCCAGAATTCCAATTGTTTTTCTTCCCTCAATCGGGTCTCTGGTTATATTTAGGTTTGGCATATCTGAGAATGTGATGCCTAATTTGCTTAAATTGCCATTGGTAATGTTTTCGAATAATGCTCCGTAAAGCTTTACACGCTGATTTACTATATTTGTTTCTTCAAGAATAGGTTGTAAATCTCTTCTGTCGTGGTAATTCGAATTAAGCCACCACAAATCAATACCCAGAATAATGATTTTGGGTTTGAAATTTGCGGGCATTTTATTGATAAACTCTATGCCCTTTTCGATGGTTGGAACTGCACCGCCCACATTATAAAATGAATATGCTTGATCAAAAAATTCCTTACGAAAACACATAACTCTGGAAGAACCAACTACAAGTATTTCTGGCTGCTTTAAAGTTACCATCCTGAGTTTATAGATATAAGACTGGTTGTTTAACAGAGAACCATACAATACATCTTCCTTGTTCTGGATATCGATAGTTTTATTTAGGGATGTGTTTTCATTTAAACGGAATAGTAGCCATTCACTGAGTACGCAGATAGCTAATATGCCGGAGCAAATTAAACTCAGGCAGAGTATGTTCCAAGATTTCCATGTCAAGTTATTCATTTAAAAGGATATCCCGTATTAAAATTGAAAATACAAAAATTCGGAAACCCGGATCATGTTTAATAAAGATATTATGAAACAAATACTCAACAATACTGCACTGCATCTGTTTGGTTTAAACCTGTCAAGCAGTTGGATGCTGTTTGGACAACAAAGCAATAATATAAGCATGGAAAACAGTACAACTATTTCTTTTCGTAAAGAATCGAATACATAAAGATAACCTTGAAATACAGGAACAAAATCTGGAATAGCCTTCTTTAAGTAGAACAGATGGTCTGCAGGTACGACAAACCCATTCAGCCCAATCATTGCTTTGCTAATAAGTAGCGCATCATTTATGTTTGATGACCTGAAGAACACCCAGGCAAATACAACGCAAGTGAATGTGAGTACCCATGATATGTATTTTGGCAATTCAATATTGCATTTTGCCCACAAGTGGTTAACAACAAGAAAGCTTCCATGCAAAGCGCCCCAAACAACAAATGTCCAAGCAGCCCCATGCCACAAACCGCCAAGTAGCATTGTTAACAGCAGGTTGCGAATTCTCTCTGATTCTCCGTTTCGGTTTCCCCCGAGAGGTATATATAAGTAGTTTTTCAAAAATGCTGAAAGGCTTATATGCCATCTGCGCCAAAAATCAATAATTGAGGTTGCCTTGTATGGTGAGTTGAAATTGATTGGCAGTCTGATATTGAACATAAGTCCCAATCCAACGGCCATATCAGAATATCCGGAAAAGTCCAAATAAATTTGGAAGGTATATGAAAGTGCACCTATCCATGAGTCAAGAAAAGTTACAGCGGAAGCATTATCAAATACAATTTTGGCCCACGGTGAGCACATGTCAGCCAGCATTATTTTTTTGAACAAACCTATTGTGAACAAAAACATACCTGCTGAAAAGTTTTTGTGTGAAAAAAAGTAGTTTCTGACGTTCTTAAATTGGGGGACAATGTCTTTATGATATAAAATAGGGCCAGCAATCAGATGCGGAAAAATGGTAACAAAAAGAAAATAGTCTGTTTTGTCATACTTTTTGGTTTCATCCCTGTATACATCTACAAGATAAGCAATTTGTGTAAAAGTGAAAAATGAAATGCCTAGTGGCAGATTAACACCTTGAGTGTTGAGATTTAGTTGAAATAATCCACTTACTGTTTCCACAAAAAAAGCAAAATATTTGAAATACCCTAACGCTATTAAATTAATAGCTATAGCGCAAACAAGAATGAGTTTGCTTTTATGACGCTCAATATACACCCCCAAAATGTAATTTGAGATTATTGATGTTAATAGTATGGGAAGATTGCCGATGTTCCAATATGAGTAAAATACAAGAGATGCTATAACTAGTGAAACAGAAGCAATTTTGCATAATCTGAAGTGAATTAAAGTGAAATATATAATCAGTGTTACAGGTAAAAATATAAAAATAAACTCATATGAATTAAAAAGCATTATTGTTTCCGTGACACTAAATTATAAATGAGGATTCAACTGTATGTTAAGCTTCTAGATTATTGTGCCGTCCAACCGCCGTCTACCATCAGGTTGTGACCGGTTACATATGAAGCGGCATCAGATGCCAAGAACGCTACTGCTCCGGCAATTTCTTCTGGTTTTCCCATTCTTCCCAACGGACATTTTCTAGAGTAGCGTTCAACAAATGCAGTTGGCTGATTGTCAAAAATGCCGCCTGGAGATACCGAATTGACTCTGATATTGTATTGGGAACAATAGGTGGCCAGGTAACGGGTAAAGTTTATGGTGCCGCCTTTTATTGCGGAATATGCCGCCGGCATAGTCATTTCTGTGCCTTCATATATGGAAAAGTCAGGGCCGACAACACCATAAGTTGATCCGATTGTAATTATTGAACCGCTAAGCTGAAGCTTCATATGCTCAAGCGCTTTCTGGGCACATAGAAAACAGCCGCCAAGCTGCATATCCATATTTTCTTTCCAGGAATTGAATGGAATGCTTTCAAATTTCAGCCCCCAATCTTTTGTTCTCGGATATGCACTGTTTACCAGAATGTCCAGATGTCCTGTCGTTTTGACTACATGTGCAATGGACTGTTCTACAGATATTTCTGATGTGATGTCCATTTTTACAAAATCAACATGGTCTGAATGTAATAAACCTTCGGTAATATGTTCATGTATATCTGCAATGAATACATGTGCGCCAAGATCAGAAAGCGCATTAACTATGGCTTTGCCAATAAGGCCGCCACCTCCGGTAACAATGGCATTTTTTCCGTTTAAACTGAAAAGCTCTTTATACGAGTTCATGTCAGCTCCTTGTAAATAACTTTTTCATAAGAAACTCAACTAGTTCAAAGTCAAGTTCTGAATCAATATCAATAGAGCGTTCCGCCGGCATTTCATAGAGTCTGGTGTCATCATTAAATATTGCTGCGCCCGCCATCATGGTTTTTCTATTCCACACATATATTGAGGCGTTCATATCATAGCATGGAGGTGCATCCTGGCGTCTTAGAATAGCATTTCCCGGTTTCTTTGATAGGCAAACTGAACCATCTGGTTGCAGTTCTACCAGATTGAAATAAGGGGATTTATGTGCAGGTGCTCCGGTGATTACGTTTGATACATCATTGTCTTCGAGCATTCTGATTGAGTTAATAATGTCGTTAGGTATGCGTAAAGGCGCTGTTGCGTCCAGATCAACAAATGTATCAAAAAATTCTCCGGATAGGCGCTCAACCTCTTTTACACAGTGCAAAATGGCGGGGAGTTTCCCGGATGTGTCCTTTGCCAGTTCGTCTGGTCTTTTAATGCAGTAGTCAATGCCATATCTGCCGGCGGTTTCCAGAATTTCATCCGAGTCGCTACTCACTGCAATGGCATCAAACATTGATGATGTTTTAGCTTGTTCAATCGTATACGCAATCAGCGGCTTGCCCGAAAGCAGTCTGATATTTTTGCCTTTTACGCCTTTAGAACCGCCTCTTGCACATATTGTACAAAGTCTTTTCATCTTGAAATCCATTCTTTGCTTTGAGCTGCGTTTTCTGCCGCTTCAATCAGACTCATAACTTCTATTCCGTGATTCAGCGTGCAAAGGTGTTCAGAATTGTTGTTGAGTATTGCTTTATGTTGGGAAATATAAGTGTCATTTCTTTCAATTTTACATGTTTCGGATTTGTCGTTTACCTTAAGAATGCAATTTACCAGATCCAGCTTAAAGGTTTTAGTGTCAGAATTGATTATTATTATTCTGCTGCCGACACGATCCAGGTAGTTCATTTGAACAGAGATAGCCGGACATTTGTCTGCAGAAAACAATAAGGTATAAATATCATCACAGGTGGTCTGCAAATGACTATAGTGGCCGCCTATTGCCGTAACACGGCGCCAGTTGCCAAAAAACCATAACAGATAATCCAGCTCGTGGCTTAAATCCCTTAGTACTCCTCCTCCTAATTGATCAATTGCAGAAGAGGTTAGTCGGTAGTCTCTTCCTGGGCGCCATCCTGGTAAATATTGGCCGACATAGACGCATGCGGATAGGACTTTTTCTTGTTCTAGCAGGTCATGCAGTTTTAAAATGAGTGGATGAAATCGCAGGTTATATGCAACAAAAGCATTTTTGAACTTGTTTTCCGGAATTTGAAGCAGTTTATGGAAAATAGGTTTTTCAATAAGTACAAGGCCTGCGTAATCGTTATTTGCAAGCTCAATTAAGTCTGCTTGGTGTGAACTTGTTTCTCTAGCAAGCACTACATACTCAGGCATATATTTGCGCAATGCAGTACTGATGGAGCTAAAGCATTCCATATCAGTAAAGGGGCGGCGACTGACAATGGCTACATCGCATTCAAGCTGCTTAAGAATATCAACGTGCCTGGAGCCTATTGAACCGTATCCAATAACAAGAGCCTTCAATTAAATGTCTCTGAATATTCTTTTTTGGCTCTTTCAAGATCGTCGATCCTGCCTATGTCCATCCAGTATTCTCTTATGGGGAAAACAACAGCCTCGTGACTGTTGTTAAGACAATTATCGAGTAACTCAGTCATATCAAAACGTGTCTGAGATGGTATAAGCTCAATTACTTCCGGAGTAAGCACATATATGCCGGCATTAACAAAGAATCGATGTACCGGTTTTTCCTCAATTCCTGTCAGTTTGAATTTGTCCATTGTAACAACGCCATAGGGAATCTGAAAATCGTACTCCCTGACACAAACCGTCGCCTTTGCATGGTGTTCATTATGAAAGTCCAGCAACTGCTGAAAGTTTACCTTTGTAAGCAGATCACCATTCATGACAATAAAAGGCTGTTCAGGCTTTTCGGGCAACAGGCCCAGGGGGCCAGCTGTTCCCATGGCCATTTCTTCAGAAATATAGTCAATTTCAACACCCCATTTAGAACCATCACCAAAATACTCTCTTAACATCTCTGCCTTGTAATTGACAGACAGGTAAAAACGTTTGAAGCCGTAATCAATGAAGTTTTCTATAATAGTTTCCAGTATGGGTTTACTGCCAACTTCCAGCAAAGGCTTTGGACAGTTGTTAGTTAGCGGCTGCAGTCTGCTGCCCAGCCCTCCTGCCATAAGAATAACTAAATTGTCGCGTGTCTGCGGGTTGATCAGGTCATCAAGTATTTCAATGCCTGAAACAACCCCATGTTCATCAATCAGAGGAATCTGTTTGATTGATTTTCGACGCATTAGAGAAAGTATGTCATTACGGCTGTCGTTCTGGTTCGCAACCAAAGGAGTGGTATTCATGATCTGATCAACAGAGTTTATAAGATCAACACCCTTCAAAATACCGCGTCGAATATCGCCGTCAGTTAATGTACCAATCAATCGCTGATTATTATCAACAACAAGAGCAATCTGCAGGGAACTATCAGTAATAATCTTTATAGCCTCTATGATGGTGGTAGATGATTTTATTAATACTTCTTTCCAATATTTCATGTGTATATCCTAGCAGGTACGCCCATTAGGCGGGTACAGTCTTTTGTGTTTCTAACAACAACTGCTCCGGCGGCAACAAGACATTCCTTTCCGATTGAAACTCCCTGTATTAAAACAGCAGCTGTACCAATATGAGATGTTTCACCAATAGTTACACCGCCAGATATTGTTACGCCAGGAGCAACATGGGTGTGGTCTCCAATACTACAGTCATGATCAATCACGCAGCCAGTATTGATTATGGTATTAACACCGGAGTTGAAACCTGCTTGTATAATCGCACCTGCCATTATCTGTACCCCTTCTGAAATGATAATGTGGTGAGATACTACGGCAGTGGGATGTATTACGGTGGCAAAGGAATATCCAAGCTGCTTGAATTTATCAAAAACAGCTTTTCTGGCATAAGGAATAGACACAGAACCTATGGCATTTACTAACTTAACTGAATCGGCATTATAGCTTGCAACAGTGTAGTCATTGCCAATAACTGGTATGTCAAACAACTGTGAATTGAGTTTTTCGTGGGCGTTATCAACAATGCCGATTATGTCTGCATTAAGCAGCTTGAGCGTGTCAATCAGGACCTTGGCATGTCCACCACCGCCAATTATTATATAAGGTTTTTCCATGTGATCAGCTCATCTTTTTCAAAGGATTTGTGAGCTTTATGTTCTGATATATCCATAAAGTGCATTGGAGATATCCCATTGCACGGTCTTTTAGCTGTGATTTTTTCAGAAGATAATCTCTCACCTATTTCGATACGGCATGATGCTACAAGGCTCTTGCGGGCTATGGCAATGTTCTTTATCTCGCTTGGTGAGGGCAACTTATGCCCAGTACCAATAGCTTTTTCTATTTGCCTGATAGATGAAACCATTTCTTTAAATTCAGTTGGCTCCAGAGAAGCTTTGTGGTCTGGCCCCGGAAGACTTTTGTTCAGAGTAAAGTGTTTTTCCAGAATTGATGCTCCCCGGGCAACAGCGGCAAGTGCTATGGCTATTCCGTTTGTATGGTCAGAAAAGCCTACTGGCAATCCAAAAGCATTGACCAGTGTATCCATGGCCTTCAAGTTGACCTCTGCAACGGGGGCAGGGTATTCGGTGGTGCAATGAAGCAAAGAAACCTTTTTTTTAAGTAAGACTTGGCCTTCGTCTGAAAACAGTACTTTGCGAAAGGCATGCAGGGAAGGAGTGCATTCTTTCAGGTATCCGAATGCAAGCACCCCTAGGGCATCTTCTATTTCACCCAGCGTGCTCATCCCTGTTGACAGAATTACCGGTTTCCCCGTTTGTGCGATTTTAAGCAACAAAGGAGCATTGGTTATTTCTCCAGAAGGGATCTTGATAAATGGCAAATCAAAAACAGCTGAGAGTAGTTCTGCGCTCTCATTGTCAAAAGGTGTGGATAGAAACTGGATATTAAATTTCCTGCAGTGATCAATAAGTATCTCGTGCGCATTTTTATCCAGTTCCAGCTTTTTTAGCATTTCATACTGTGATTCACTGGCATCTGTCGTCTTTTGTTGATATTCAGCTTTTATAGCTTGAGGACTGACTAGAAGGTCTGCCTTGAACGTCTGAAATTTTACTGCATCTGCGCCAGCGTCTGCTGCAGCTTCAATCAGCTTTTTGGCCAGGTTGATATCCCCATTATGGTTAACACCTGCTTCTGCGATTATGTATGTTTTGTTAGTAGTCATGGTAGAAATTAAATATCAAAAAAGATTTTTCTTGTGGTTAAAACCGCAGATTTTAAGTGATGCTTGATATGTTGTGAAGCATTACCATCTCCGTAAGGTGGCAGGCTTTCATTAGTAATTTTCCGGAATTCTGTAGATAATGCTTTGTTTATTGCTGCAACTACAGATTGTACCGATGCATCGCAGTCGATTACAGAATCTGATTTTAGTCTTCCTTTTTGTCTGTCACCAATGTTTACAGTTGCTACATGGCAGGCTGGAGCTTCTATGATACCGCTTGAAGAGTTTCCTATGACAACATCAACATGTTTCAAAGCACTTAGGTAGTTTAGTTGTCCCAGTGATGTAAATACAGCTGTTCTTTCTTTTGCACGTTCAACATATTTATCCAGCATCCTGTTTATTACCCTGCTGTCTGCATCTGAGTTGGGGCGGGTAAAAATGATGTGGGCGTCGCAGAAATGATCCAGGGCGTTCAGCAAGTTAAACATGGTTTCAGATGACGAAGTATTACCCAAAGTTTCTGGATGGTATGTCACCATAAAATTAAGCTTGCCGAGTTTGAATCCTGTTGCTTTTTCAAAATCTTCTCTATCAAGAAGTTGTAAGTTCTTGATGTTGTCAAGCCCTGGTGCGCCAACTGTAAAAACGGTATTGGGCTGTTCTCCAAGCTGTATGATTCTGCGTCTGTATGGTTCAGCAGCAGCAAAATGAAAGTGTGCTAGTTTAGTTACAGCATGACGAATCCCTTCGTCTATAGCTCCTTCAGTTAGTTCGCCTCCATGTATATGGGCAATTGGTATTCTTGCTACCATTGCTGCCTGAACAGCAGCCAGTATTTCGTAACGGTCACCGAGTACAACCATAATATCCGGCTTTAGACGCTCCAAGGCATCAGCGAAACCGATTACTCCTAAACCGATTGATTTGGCAATTCCAATCGGGGTGTCACTTGAAAGTAGCATTTCTACTTTAGCATCTATGATGAAACCATCTTCCTCTATAATTTTATAAGTCAGGCCAAATTCTGGCGATAGATGCATTCCAGTTACCATGACCTGCAGCTGTAGTTCTCGATCCGCCTGAATTTCTTTCATCAGCCAGTACAAAAGACCATATTCTGCCCGTGTACCTGTGACTACACAAATCCTACGCATTAAGTGCTCCGATGCGCAGAGATGCGCTACTAGGAATATTGATCAAGCGTTGCTCAAGGTCTTCTGTAACAGAAAGATCCATGCGTGGGCATGAGGCATACATTGGTAGCTTGTGCATAGGTGTCCATACGGGGCGCGTCATTATACCAGCTTCATTAGTAGCTGTCAGTAACTCGTCTCGCAGGTTAAGATTTATACTGTCAAGCAGAAGCGTATTAAGCCAGTAGTTGCTGCTGCAGTCTGTTGGCTCTGTAAAAACTGTTATGCCGCTTACGTTTTTGAATGCCTCACAATATTGTTCAGCCAACATTCTCTTGGCTTCAAGATAGCAGGATATCTGCTCTAGCTGAGCGCAGCCCATCGCCGCATTAATATTGGGCATGCGGTAGTTGTAACCTGTCATGTCATGTTTGAAAGCCCAGCGGTGAGGGGTCTTGGCGGTTGTTGTGATATGTTTTGCCACGAGTCCCAACTCATCATCATTTGTCAATATTGCACCACCGCCCCCGGTGGTGATAATTTTGTTGCCATTGAAACTGATAGCCGAAATTCTGCCATGATTTCCCGTGTGCTTGCCTTTGTAGAAACTGCCTAAAGACTCAGCGGCATCTTCAACCAATTCCAAACCGAATGTTTTACATACTTCAGCCAATCGGTCCAGATCAACAGGATGACCGAAGGTATGCATGGGTACCACGGCTTTTATGCGCCGTCCGGTTTGAGGATTGTAGCAACCATCCGCGCGTATTTCTGAAAACTTTTTTAGATAGTTTTCGAGTTTTACCGGATCAACGCCCAGGGTCTTTTCATCACAATCAACGAAGTGTGGGACAGCACCGCAGTATGTAACAGCATTAGCGGTAGCTACAAATGTCAGAGCCGGAATCAGGACTTCATCGTTGTTCTTGACTCCTGCGAGAAGCAGGCAGATGTGTAAGGCTGCAGTGCCGTTTACAACAGCTACTGCCTTTTTTACACCTGTATAGGTTGCCAGCTCTGCTTCAAACTGGTCGACAAATTTACCGACAGAAGAAACCCATCCGGTATCAAGGCATTCTTTTGTATAAATCCACTCATTGCCTCGGAACAATGGCTCATGAAGAGGGTAAAAAGATTTGTTGTTACCAATTACTGATCTGATGGCCTCAACGACTAGTTTGGCTTCAAACATTATTTACCTTTTAAGTATTGTAGTATTTTTTGTCATCTGGATTGCTAATTAATCCCATGTTAATCAGTCGAATAATTTCTGCAATTCCATCTGGCACTCTTTTGGTTATATTAAAATTGAGTTTGTTTTTGATTTTGCTGAAATCAACTCTGTAATCTCTTGGATCTTCATTTTTGGGTACATATTTGATTTTGCTGTTTGGTAGTTGTTTAAGTATCTCATTCACTATCATTTGTTTGGTATAGTTTTCAGCGGTATCTCCAACGTTAAACACTTCAAATTCGGTGGCGTCCAATTGTGATGACAAGACAAGTCCTATTGAACGAGCTAAATCATCAACATGGCAATATGGCCTCCAAAACTGTTCACCAAAGACAACCAATTCTCTCTCAAGGCACAACTCTTTTGTAAATTCATTTACTGTAAGGTCAAAACGTGTTCTTGGCGAAAAACCGTAAACAGTTGAAAATCTCAAGCAAGTTGGCTTGCAGGCATTCGAGCGGCTCTGGTTTAATAGATATTGTTCAAAACCAACCTTGGTTTGAGCGTAGAGTGAGACTGGAGACAGTTCAGATGTTTCACATACATAACTTGAAGGGTCAGGCATCTTGCCATAGTTTGAACAGGTCGAAGCGAAAACAAAACGTTCGCATTTTGCCTCTTCTGCTAATTCATATAACTGCTGTGCCCCTGTCTGATTAATACTGACTGCAAGCTCTGGTTCTGCCTTACATGCTGGATCTCCAACAATAGCAGCAAGATGGACAACTGCCCAGCAATCTTTAATTATTGGAGCTATAGAGTTTTTGTCCCTAATATCAAATCTGAAAAAAGAAAAATTAGGATGTTGCGCAATGTCTAGAAGGGATTCTCCGCCAGATCTGAGCATATCTACGACTTTGACTCTATAGCCAGCGTTTAGTAATTGTCTGACAAGTACTGAACCAATATAGCCGGCTCCTCCTGTAACCATGATCGTTATATTTGAAATATCAATTGACATCTATAAACTCCCCTTGAATTGTTTTATTATTTACAACTGCAAATTCATATTTTCACGTAGTGCAATTGCATAGTCTGCATCGGTCATCATATTCACAAGAGTATGAAAACTAGTTTTGGGTTCCCAACATAATATTTTATTTGATTTAGATGCATCTCCCAACAATAGATCAACTTCAGCAGGGCGGAAGTATTTGGGGTCTATCCTGATTACGATTTTGCCTGTTTTGCTGTTAATCCCAATTTCTGATTCGCCGTTTCCCTGCCATTCCAATGGCATATCAAGATGTTCAAATACTCTTTCAGCGAATGATCGTACGGTGTGAGTTTCACCGGTAGCAATTACATAGTCGTCCGGTTTTTCCTGCTGCAGCATTAGCCACATGGCTTCCACGTAGTCTCCGGCAAACCCCCAGTCTCTTTGGGCATCCAGGTTGCCTAGGTACAGGCATTCCTGTTGGCCTAGCTTGATGCGTGCAGCGGCCCTAGTGATCTTGCGTGTTACGAAGGTTTCACCGCGGCGGGGGGATTCATGATTAAAAAGAATACCGTTGCAGGCGAACATGCCGTAACTTTCCCGGTAGTTTACTGTGATGTAAAAGGCATATGCTTTTGCGCATGCGTATGGAGAGCGCGGATAGAAGGGGGTTGTTTCTTTTTGGGGGGTTTCAACTACCTTTCCGTAAAGTTCGGAAGATGATGCCTGGTAGAATCTGGTATTCAAGCCGTTTTCACGGATACCTTCCAGTATCCTGACAACTCCGAGTCCATCAACCTCGCCTGTGTATTCCGGCACATCAAAAGAGACACGGACATGGCTCTGAGCACCAAGATTATAGATTTCATCAGGCTGGATGTGTCTGAGTAGTGTATTTATAGAACTGGCATCGTTAAGATCGCCGTAATGCAAAAAAAGTTTTACGTCTTTTTCATGCGGATCACGGTATATATGGTCGATTCTTTCGGTATTGAATGAAGAGGAACGGCGAATCATGCCATGTACTTCATAGCCCTTGGAGAGCAGGAGTTCTGTCAGGTATGAGCCATCTTGTCCAGTAATGCCTGTAATCAGGGCTTTTTTCATAATTAAACCTTTGATTTGATTATTCGGAACATGGCTTTATTGCTTTAAAAACAAGTTAATTTTTATAACAGAATCGGCCTATAAGGTCAAGATTGATGAGATTGGTAGTTTGGGTAAATGTAGTTGCTTGTTTGATTTTATATGGATAAACTTCAGAACAAATTTCTAATGTTAAAAGGTTGTAGTAGTAATTAAATTCAAAAACGGGAGGTCATTATGAGCCTAGTAAAGATATATGATACAACCCTGCGTGACGGTACGCAGGCCGAGGATATTTCTTTTCTGCTGGAGGACAAGATCAGGATTGCCTGCAAACTTGATGAGTTGGGGGTGCATTATATCGAAGGTGGCTGGCCTGGAAGCAACCCCAAGGATGTAGCATTTTTTAAGGATATAAAAAGAGAGAAGCTGAAGCATGCCAGGATCGCGGCCTTTGGTTCTACACGCAGGGCAGGGGTGCAGGCTTCCAGGGATAGCAACATAAAAACCCTGCTGGCGGCTGAGCCGGATGTGGTTACAATTTTCGGCAAGAGCTGGGATTTTCATGTGCATGAGGCGCTGCGGATCTCTCTTGATGAAAATCTGGAACTAATCAATGATTCGCTGGTGTATTTGAAGCAGCATACCGCTGAAGTGTTTTATGATGCTGAACATTTCTTTGATGCCTACAAGGCTAATCCGGGATATGCGATTAATACCCTGAAGGCAGCAGAGGCGGCCGGGGTGGATTGCATCGTTCTGTGCGATACCAACGGTGGCACATTGCCTTTTGAGGTGGAGCGCATTATTGCTGATGTGCGTCAGCATATTTCCATACCTTTGGGCATTCATACCCATAATGATTCCGAGTGCGCTGTGGCTAATGCCTTGGCGGCGGTTGAGGCCGGTGTGGTGCAGGTGCAGGGGACATTTAACGGTTTTGGCGAACGTTGCGGCAATGCCAACCTGTGTTCAATCATGCCTGCATTAGTGCTGAAAATGGGCAGAGAGTGTATTCCTGCTGATCAGCTACGCAATCTTAGAGATGTTTCAAACTACATTTATGAGCTCGCCAACCTTTCTCCCAACAAACAGCAGGCCTATGTGGGCAAGTCGGCCTTCGCCCACAAGGGGGGGGTGCATGTCAGTGCCATCCAGAGACATCCAGAGACATACGAGCATATCCGGCCGGAGTTGGTGGGAAACTGCACCAGGGTGTTGGTCTCTGATCTTTCAGGGCGTTCCAATATCCTGGCCAAGGCGGCCCAGTTCAATATTGATCTGGATAGCAAGGATCCGATTACCCTGGAGATACTGGACAATATCAAGGAAATGGAAAACCGTGGGTATCAGTTCGAGGGAGCGGAGGCGTCCTTTGAGCTTTTGATGAAGAAAGCACTTGGAACCCATCGTAAATTCTTCCAAATACTTGGTTTCAGGGTGCTGGATGAAAAGGGCAGCGGAGACGACAAGCCCAAGGCTGAGGCGACCATCAAGGTTAAGGTAGGAGGACAGATTGCTCACACTGCTGCCGAGGGGAGTGGCCCGGTAAACGCCCTGGATAATGCCATCAGGAAAGCATTGGAAAAATTCTATCCCAAGCTTAAAGAGGTGAAACTGTTGGATTACAAGGTGCGCGTGCTGTCTGCCGGGCATGGCACGGCCTCTCTGACTAGGGTGCTGATCGAGTCTGGCGACAGGAACAGCCGCTGGGGTACTGTTGGGGTGTCTGATAATATCATTGATGCCTCTTATCAGGCTCTGATCGATAGCATCGACTACAAGCTGCACAAGGTTTCGGAATAACGATATAGCTGCAGCCGGGAGTCTTTCGTGTCTGATGAACGTTTGGGGCGGATGATTATCATATCACTGCTGTTGTTGCCGGTAATGCTTTCACTGCTTATGAAGCAGCGCTTTGCCGCAATACGGGAAACAGTCGGTCTGTCTATATCAGACAACGCAAAAGGCCGGATAGGTGTTTCGGTAAATAGCAAATTTTACGGCGTTTATTATTATGACGCCAACGCAGTGACGGATATCGCCAAATTATTGGCGCGTGGTGCGCTCGATATTGATACAAACAAACATTTATTATCTGAATATATTGTTAAGGCAACGCCGGGAAGCCAACTGAATATCATCTCTGATAATAGAGGCAATATGCGGGTTGAGGTTGACAGATTACCGGCAAACGCCCTATATATGCTGGGATTGGCGTTTGATATCAATAAATCGAGCGCTGTGGACCTAGAGCTTTTACCCGGTATTGGGCCCGGTCTGGCAGAACGTATTATCGAGTACCGCCAAAATAATGGCGGAAAGATGCGTGTTGATGAGTTGATAAATGTAAACGGGATTGGTGCAAAGAAGTTTAAGGCCTTACGAAGATTTTTTTTGTAGTGTGTTTTCATGTGGTTATGTTTTGATGTGCCTAAATAGCAAGCCATTTTTATTTTTTGGTACGGTTAGTGTAATACTCCATCGCATCTGATCATGTTCGATACTATCTGCGAGGGAGGGTTATATTATGCAATGTCCACGTTGCAAGGGCCGTATGTACGCTGAGAAGTATTATGATTTTGTTCGCTCCTTTGAAGCCTGGAAATGCTCCTGCTGTGGTGAGCTGCTTGATCCTGTAATCCTCGTCAACAGAGCGAGAAACATCAATTCTCATTTGGGTTAGTTGCACAAAACACATAGTTACAATTAAAGGGAAACCTGGAAAATGGGTTTCCCTTTTTTTGTTTGACAGTGGTGACAGTAAAGGCTATTCAAGGAACTCGGGGACTGGGGACTGGATACAAATTCAATACAATAGCAGGAGAATAATAGAATGCAGAGATTTGACGGAAGGGGTTGTGATCAGCTGAGGCCGGTCAGGATAACCCGGCATTACACAAAACACGCAGAAGGTTCTGTGCTGGTGGAGTTCGGGGATACCAAGGTGATCTGTACTGCATCGGTGGAAGAATCAGTACCTTCTTTTTTGCGTGGTAAAGGCACAGGGTGGGTGACGGCTGAATATTCCATGCTGCCCAGGGCAACCCATACCCGTTCGCCGCGTGAGGCGGCCAAGGGAAAGCAGGGGGGCAGGACGCTGGAAATCCAAAGGCTGATCGGCCGTTCGCTGAGAGCGGTAACCGATATGTCCGCTCTGGGGGAGCGCAGCATTTATATTGATTGTGACGTTATCCAGGCTGACGGCGGCACCAGAACAGCTTCAATCACCGGTGCATATGTGGCATTGGCGGATGCAATGGGAGTCTTGAAAGAAAGAGGGCTGCTGACAGCTATTCCTTTGAAGGAGGCTGTTGCCGCAGTCAGTGTCGGGATAATTGATGGTCAGCCGGTACTGGATTTGAATTATCATGAAGATTCTTCAGCTGAGGTGGACATGAATTTTGTGATGACCTCAAGCAACAGGTTTGTGGAGGTACAGGGGACAGCCGAGGCAGAACCATTTACCCTGGAGCAGATGGATGCCATGAGAACGCTGGCGGTTAAAGGTATTCAGGCGTTGTTTTGTGTTCAGCAGGAGGCGCTGCAGGGATGAAAACAGTCGTAGTTGCCACACGGAACCGTGGAAAGCAGCGTGAAATTGAGTGCTGTCTTGACGGTGTGGTGGATGAGGTGCTCTGTGCGGCGGATTTTGAGGCGTTTCCGGAAACAGTCGAGGATGGCTGCACTTTTGAAGAAAATGCCCTGAAAAAAGCACGGGAGGCGATGCAGTTTACCGGTATGCCAGCCCTTGCAGATGATTCCGGGCTGGTGGTTGATGTTCTGGGAGGAGCTCCCGGGGTGTACTCGGCTCGCTATGCAGGGGAGGGGGCAGGTGATGCCGCCAATAATCTCAAGCTGCTTGATGCCCTTGAGGGAGTCGCCCTGGATTCAAGAAAGGCGGCGTTTGTCTGCTCGCTTGCTTTTGTAGCGCCTGATGGAACAGAACGGCTGTTCAGTGGCAGGATTGAAGGTCATATTATCGAGGAGTTTCGCGGAGACGGCGGTTTTGGTTATGATCCGCTGTTTCTGGTTGATAGGTTTAACAAGACAATGGCCGAGCTTGCAATGGAAGAAAAAAATCTGATCAGTCATCGCGGTCAGGCTTTAAAGGCGTTCAAGCTGTTTTTGGATGAATGTGGGGACCAATACTGAATGAAACATGTAACTAAAGATAAGCAGGCCGTTTCCAAGGCAAAAATAAATGCAGGCAAACCAGGGCCGGAAGATGTCGGCACAGTAAGGCCAAAACTTGGCAAGAAATCTTTGCTGGAAGTGGCAATTGGCGACCTGGATGAAGAAGGATACGGCATTGCAGTGTCTGAAACGCACTCGTTAAGGATTTCCGGGGCGTTGCCTGGAGACGTTGTGATTGCCGGAATCGATCACGTAGCGCAGCGCATTGCCTTTGGACATGTGAAGAAGATGATCAGGCCTTCTGCATGCCGCAGCAAAAAGCCGTTGTGCCGGGAAAGCTTTGTTTGTCTGGGGTGCCCGCTTGTTTCCATGAAGTATGTTGAACAGGCCGCTTGGAAAAAAGGCTTTATACAAACAAATCTGAGCCAGTACCGGGAGCTTGCCGGGGTGTCTGTAAACGAGGTGCTTTCTCCGCTTCGCTTGACCCATTACAGGACTACTGCGCGCCTGGCTATTGCCGGCAAGCATTCCGATCCCTATATCGGCATATACAGAAGAGCGACACATGACGTATTTGACCTGCAGGAGTGCCCTATCCACCATACCCTTGTAAACAGGGCGGTTGAGGTGGTCAGGAGCGGGATAAAGAAGCTCAGGGTGCCGATCTATAATCCGCGCAGCAAGATGGGGCTTTTACGTTATCTGGTGGTCAGGGTGTCGGAAGACGAGCAGAAGGTGATGGTGGTGCTGGTTACGTCGCAGCGTTCTTACAATGAAATTCATCACCTGGTAAAGTTTATCCGCCAACAGATGCCGGAGGTTGAGGTTGTTGCCCAGAATGTCAACAGTTCTGAGGGCAATGTGATCATGGGAGCGGTGGATAACTTTCTTACGCCAAAACATCATCTTACTGAGAAGATCGGCGATGTCTCGCTGATGCTTTCACCGCGTTCTTTCTTTCAGGTGAATCGGGACGGGGCAAAACTGATTTACGGCAAGGTACTGGAATGGGCTGCCTTGACCGGCCTCGAAACGGTGCTGGACCTTTATTGCGGTATCGGCGGCATATCGCTTACGCTTGCACCACATGCGGCCACAGTGATCGGTGTGGAGTATGTAGAGGCAGCTGTGGCAGATGCCAGAAAAAATGCCCGTTTGAACGGCATGAATAATTGCCGATTTGAGGCGGGAGATGCGGCGGAGCTGCTGGATGAGATTGCTGATGAGGGGGAAAGGATTGATGTGGCTGTGCTCAATCCCCCACGCAGGGGGTGTGATGAGCAGGTGCTGAAGCGTTTGTCAGCGCTTGCTCCACAAAGGCTGATTTATGTTTCATGCTCACCGCAGAGTCTGGCGCGAGACCTTAACATTTTAAAAACACTTGGTTATTCATGTATGGAAATTCAGCCGGTGGATATGTTTCCCCAAACAATGCACGTTGAGAATGTGGTGAGGCTGGAAAAGATTAATAAAATCGCTTGACATATATAACCTGATTGAGATATTACTCTTTTGCTTTACTGCAGGCGCGTAGCTCAGGGGGAGAGCGCTACCTTGACACGGTAGAGGTCGGCGGTTCGAGACCGCCCGCGCCTACCATTCAAACACAAGTGTTGAGGCATCGAATGATCGATGCCTTTTCTGTTTATGATGGATTCAAGACAGGAACCGGATATGACTACTATCAATGTAATACTTCCTGACGGATCAAAACGTGAACTGAATGCCGGTACATCTGTGGCAGACTTGGCGGCATCTATAGGTGCAGGTCTGGCAAAGGCTGCCATTGCAGGGAAAATAGACGGCAAAGCGGTTGACCTTTCAGCCATGCTGACAGATGGATGCCGTGTTGAAATTATTACCGAAAAAAGCCCGGAAGCGCTGGAGATTATCCGCCACTCAGCTTCGCACCTGATGGCGCAGGCTGTCAAAGAGCTGTTCCCCAAGGCCAAGGTGACAATCGGGCCAGCAATTGAAACCGGTTTTTACTATGATTTTGATGTGGAAACCCCTTTCAGCCCCGAGGATCTTGAACGTATTGAGAAGAAAATGGCAGAACTGGCTGCGGCTGACCAGAAAGTAGTCCGCAGTGAGCTGTCTAGCGCAGATGCCATCGCCATGTTTGAAAAAATGGGTGAAAGCTATAAAACAGAACTGATAACGGATTTGGGAGCAGAAACCGTATCGGTTTATACCCAGGGTGGTTTTGCGGATCTCTGTCGCGGTCCCCATCTGCCTTCAACATCCCGTATCAAGGCGTTCAAGCTGTTGTCCATTGCCGGTGCTTACTGGCGCGGTGATGAAAAGAACCGCATGCTGCAGCGTATTTACGGCACGGCGTTCGTTGACAAGAAAGAGCTGGATGCCTATCTGCACCGTTTGGAAGAGGCCAAGCGCCGCGACCATCGCAAGCTGGGCAAGGAGCTCGACCTGTTCTCTTTCTCCGACGAAGTCGGGGCAGGTCTGGTGATCTGGCATCCAAAAGGGGCCATGCTGAGGACGATCCTGGAGGATTTTGAACGCCGCGAGCATCTCAAGCGCGGGTATGATATTGTGCTTGGCCCCCAGATTCTTAAAACAGAACTCTGGCAGCGTTCCGGGCATTATGACAATTATCGTGAAAACATGTATTTCACGGAAGTGGATGAGCAGAGTTACGGTGTAAAACCGATGAACTGCCTGTCCCACATGATGATCTATAAATCACAGCTGCGCAGCTATCGCGACCTGCCGCTGAGATTTTTCGAGCTGGGCACTGTACATCGTCACGAAAGGGCCGGAGTCTTGCACGGTCTGCTCAGGGTGCGCGGCTTTACCCAGGATGATGCGCATATCCTTTGTATGCCGGAACAACTTGATGCCGAAATCAAAGGGGTGCTCAAATTCGTCAGTGATGTGATGGCCATCTTCGGTTTTGATTACGAGATGGAACTTTCCACTCGTCCGGAAAAGTCCATAGGTGATGATGCCGCCTGGGAACTGGCAACCAATGCCCTGCTGTCGGCACTGAAGGATACAGACCGGCCATATGAGATCAATGAAGGCGATGGCGCGTTTTATGGTCCAAAGATCGATATCAAGCTGAAAGACGCTCTTGACAGGCGTTGGCAGTGTGCTACTATTCAGTGCGATTTTACCCTGCCGGAACGCTTTGATCTTACCTATGTGGGCGCAGATGGGGAGAAAAAACGCCCTGTCATGGTGCATCGTGTTATTCTTGGCGCAATTGAGCGTTTTGTTGGTGTACTGATTGAACATTATGCGGGCAATTTCCCGCTTTGGCTGGCTCCGGTTCAGGCCATGATCGTTACTGTTACCGATAACCATGTACCTTATGCCAAAGAGGTGCTGTCCGAACTCAGGGAAGCCGGAGTCCGCGTGCAGGCTGATCTGCGTAACGAGAAGCTTGGCTTCAAGATTCGTGAAGCCCAGATGCAGAAGATTCCCTATATGTTAGTGATCGGTGACAAGGAAGTTGAAACCCGGACAGTAACCCCGCGTTTCCGTGACGGTAAGAATCTCGATGCCTTGTCTCCAGCTGATTTTGTTTCTTTTGTTATGCAGGAATGCAGGCAGCATAAGTAGTACAAGATTTCAAGCGGTATAAACCGCTATCTCCAGGAGGTGCTGTCATAGCGAAACCAACCGTAAACATCAATAATGCAATCCGAGTGGCCGAAGTAAGGGTGATTGGCGCGGATGGCGAGCAACTGGGTGTCATCCCGACATCAAAAGCTCTAGAGTTGGCAGAACAACAGCAATTGGATCTGGTTGAGGTATCTCCCACGGCAGTCCCTCCGGTTTGCCGCATTATGGATTATGGCAAATTCAAGTATCAGCAGAGCAAAAGACAGCAGGAAGCTAAAAAGAAGCAGGTCCATGTCGAGGTAAAGGAGATCAAGCTGCGTCCGAAAACCGATGAGCACGATCTGCAGTTTAAAATCAAGCATGCTAGGCGTTTCATTGAAGAGGGCAACAAGGTCAAGGTGACCCTTGTATTCCGTGGTCGTGAAATCACGCATATGGATATCGGTCGTGCTGTTATCCAGCGCTTTGCGGCAGAACTGGAAGATATAGCGGTAATTGAGAGCCTGCCGCGCGTGGACGGAAGAAACATGTTCATGATGGCCGGCCCCAAATCAAAAAAATAAGAACATACAGCGATAAAACACTTTCAGAAGGAGAATGTCATGCCTAAAATCAAAACCAACCGCGGCGCTGCAAAACGTTTCAGAAAAAGCGCTTCGGGCCGCATCAAGCGCGGCAGTGCTTTCACCAGCCATATCCTGACCCACAAGTCAAGCAAGCGCAAACGTAATCTGCGTGCCGGCAACATGGTGTCTGATGTGGAACAGAAGAATATTTCCAGACTGATTCCGTATAAATAGCGGAACGTGCCAAGAACCACGAGGACTGTCTCCCCTTGTGGATCGGGCTAAATTCAACATGAAGGAGTAGTATATGTCACGTGTAAGAAGAGGTTTTAAAGCGAGACGCAGGCGCAATAAGGTGCTGAAGCTTGCCAAAGGTTATCGCGGAGCACGCAGCAAACTTTTCCGCAGTGCAACCGAGGCGGTTGACCGTGCACTTAACTATGCATTCCGCGACCGTCGTGTTAAAAAACGCGATTTCCGCAGCCTGTGGATCACCCGTATTAATGCTGCATCACGGCTGAGTGGACTTTCCTACAGCAAGTTTATTTACGGTCTTAAAAAATCAAATGTGGAAATAGACCGCAAGGTGCTTGCAGATATTGCCGTCTCTGACCCAAAAGGTTTTGCTGAGATTGCAAATGTAGTAAAAGCAAATATCTGAGTTTGCAAACCAGTGTGAAGGCCTGATAAAAGGAATGGGAGTTTGATCCCATTCCTTTTTTTCTAGCCTGACCTGGAATCACATCTAAGGGTTACTATAATGCGGGAACAGCTTGAACGTTTGAAAAACGAGGCACTGCAGGCAATCAACTCTGCAGCCTGTGAAGATTCCATTCAGGATGTCAGAGTAAAGTACCTGGGACGCAAGGGTGAACTGACTGTATTGATGAAAGGGCTTGGCGGTCTTTCTCCTGAAGAGAGGCCTTTGGTGGGGCAGCTGGTTAACTCCATCAGGGATGCCATTGAGTCGGCATTGGACTCGGCAACGACCGACATCAGGGACAAGGTCAGAAACGAAAAACTGAATTCAGAACATATCGATGTGACCTTGCCCGGCAGGCGTCCGGTTGCCGGTACCAAGCATCCCATTACACTCGTCATAGAAGAAGTCTGCGATATATTTGCCGGGCTGGGGTTTTCTGTTGCCGAGGGGCCAGAAATTGAACATGACTGGTACAACTTTGAAGCCCTGAATTTCCCTCCCGAACATCCGGCCAGGGATATGCAGGATACCTTTTTTGTCGACGAGAGTCTGTTGCTGCGTACGCATACATCACCGGTGCAGATTCGCACCATGCTCAAACAAAAGCCGCCTCTACGCATCATCGCCCCAGGCACGGTTTATCGGTGCGATTCCGACGCCACCCATTCCCCCATGTTTCATCAGATTGAAGGGCTGATGGTGGATAAAGGTATCTCTTTTGCCGACCTGAAGGGGATCCTGACGATTTTTACCAACCAGCTTTTCGGCCAGAAGACTGGTGTACGTTTGCGTCCCAGTTTTTTTCCGTTTACAGAACCATCCGCCGAGGTGGATATCGCCTGTGTGATCTGCGGCGGCAAAGGATGCCGGGTCTGCAAGAACACCGGCTGGCTGGAGATCCTGGGGGCCGGCATGGTTGACCCGGAGGTTTACCGCCACGTGGATTATGATGCCGAGGATGTTTCCGGTTTTGCCTTTGGTATGGGGATTGAGCGGATTGCCATGCTCAAGTACGGCATCAGCGACATGAGGCTGCTGTTTGAAAACGATGTGCGCTTTCTAAGACAGTTCTGAAAAACGGGAACTGGGGACCGGGAACAAGGGACTGGTAAATTTAAATAATGATTAACCTTAAAAAGGTGTTAAGTTATGAAAGTTACATATAACTGGCTGAAAGAATATGTGGATTTTGATCTGTCTGAAGATCAGCTTGCCGATATGCTGACCATGCTCGGTCTGGAAGTGGAGGGTATGGAAAAGCTGGGCGGCGGCATGGATGACGTGGTGGTTGCCAGGGTGGAAGAAAAGCGGCAGCATCCTAACGCCGACAAGCTGTCACTCTGCAAGGTCAACAATGGCAAGGAAATCCTGGATGTGGTCTGCGGCGCCCAGAATTTTAAAAGCGGTGACACGGTTGCCTTGGCGCAAATTGGCGCTGTGCTGCCCGGTGATTTTAAAATCAAACGTTCTAAAATTCGCGGCGAAGAATCCTGCGGTATGCTCTGTTCTGAAAAAGAACTGGGACTGGCTGAGGAAAGCGCTGGCATCATGATCCTGCCGGAAGGTTTGGAGCTGGGGCAGCCCCTGTTTCAGGCCTTGGGGCTAAAGGACACTGTTTTGGAAATCGGGCTGACACCCAACAGGGCCGATTGTTTGAGTGTGGTCGGCGTTGCCCGCGAGGTTGCCGCCAAAACCGGTAGCCCCTTCAAGTATCCTGAAGCCGCTTTAACGGAATCTGGTCCTGCTGTGGACGGCATGATTGCTGTTTCAGTTGAGGATGCAGAACTGTGCCCGCGCTATGCTGCCAGATATATCTCCGGCTGCAGGATTTCGCCGTCTCCGGATTGGCTGGTTAAAAAACTGAATGCCGTGGGGGTGCGGTCGATCAATAATGTTGTTGATGTCACTAACCTGGTGATGATGGAGCTTGGTCAGCCGCTGCATGCCTTTGATTGTGATCTGGTTGCCGGCAGGCGTATTGTGGTGCGCCGTGCCAATGAGGGGGAACAGTTTACAACCCTTGACAATCAGGCGCGTTTGCTCAAGGCATGCGACCTGGTGATCTGTGACGGTGAACGTCCCGTCGCACTGGCAGGCATCATGGGAGGACTCAATTCGGAAATCTCCGATGCTACCAGCAATGTGTTGCTGGAAAGCGCTTGGTTTAAGCCGGCGGCTGTCAGGACAACCAGCAAGAGATTGGGGTTGCATACCGAATCTTCGCATCGTTTTGAACGTGGGGTGGATATTGCCGGAGTGAGACGCGCGCTTGACAGGGCGGCGGCGTTGATTGCCCAACTTTCCGGGGGCACCGTTGCCAAAGGGGTGATTGATGCATATCCGCTGCAGTATGAACCGGTAACCATCGTTTTAAGACCGGAGCGCGCCAACAGTATTATTGGCATCAAGCTTGAGAAAAACGAGATTGCTGATCTGCTTGCCAGGCTTGATATGGCTGTTACTGAATTACCGGACGGCAATCTGCAGGTCAGGGTGCCTGCATACCGTGTGGATATAGAACGCGAGATTGATCTGATCGAAGAGATTGCCCGCCTGAACGGCTTTGACAAGATTCCTGCGACCATGCCGGTAGCTGCAGTCATTTCTGATCGTCCTTCTAACAGTCAGCGGCTTGAACGCATGATGCGTGATTTTATGGTGCAGCAGGGGATGAACGAGATTATCAACTTCAGCTTTACCAGTCCAGCGGCCGCCGACAAGCTGCAGCTATCTGATAATGATGCCAGACGTTCTGTTATTTCCCTTGCCAACCCGCTTGTAGACGAACATTCTGTCATGCGTACGACGCTTATGCCCGGGTTGCTGGAGACTGTAGCGCGTAACATCAGTTACCGTACCATGGATCTCAGGTTGTTTGAAATGCGCAGGGTATATCTATCTGATAACGAAAGTGAAATGCCGGTAGAACCGGTGATGATCGCCGGAGCCTATATAGGTAGCAGAGAGAGGGAAGGGTGGGACAGGCCGATTCAGCCAGTTGATTTTTATGACCTGAAAGGCGTGCTGGAAAACCTGTTTGCCATGTTGAATATCAATGGGGTCAAATGGACCAACGAAGGTTTGGAACCATATTATCACCCTGGCAAGGCCTGTAATATGTGTGTCGGGCGAGAGCGCATCGGCACGCTGGGTGAACTGCATCCTGCTGTAGCCGATAATTTTGGAATAGACAGAACAGTTTATTGTTTTGAACTGGAATTTGAAAAGTTGGTGCGTTTCTGCAAGCTCAAACGTGACATTGATGTACCTTCTCGATTTCCAGACAGCAGCAGGGATGTGGCGCTGCTGGCTGCAGAAGAGTTGAAATCGGAAAGTATCTTTGACTGCATCAGGAACGTCAAAGCTCAGGAAATCAAACAAGTTGAAATATTTGATGTTTACCGTGGCAAGGGCATCCCTGAAGGACACAAGAGTGTCGCAGTGCGTGTGCGTTACGGTTCCAGCGAAAAGACACTCAACGATGATGAAATAGGTAGGTTGCATACCAAGTTGGTTGAAACTTTGGTTAATAAGCTAAACGTATCAATAAGATAAAATCCTGTTGCGAAATCAGGAACCACGTGCTATATAAGATTTCTTCGTTTGCCGCGAAGGAAAATGCCAATGATTGAGGTAGTTATGACTAAGGCGGATATTGTCGAAAGAATCCATCAGAAAATTGGTTTTTCTAAAAAAGAGTCGGCTGAAATGGTAGAAACTGTTTTCAGCATTATTAAAACTACCCTGGAAACGGGTGAAAAGATAAAAATTGCCGGTTTTGGAAATTTTGTTGTCAAGCAGAAGGCCGACCGTCGTGGTCGCAATCCTCAGACAGGCGAAACCATCACTATCGGCGCCCGCCGTATTCTGACCTTTAAACCTAGTCAGGTGCTCAAGGCATCCATCAATACTGAAACAGGCGGAGCTGCCTGAGTTAGTGTGGTGACATGGGAACAGTCATACCTGACAAGCTGTTCTTCAAAATTGGTGAAGTTGCACAACTTGCCGGAGTAAAGACATCTGTTCTCCGATTCTGGGAAACTGAATTCGGTTTTCTAAAACCTGATAAAAGTAATTCAGGGCAAAGATTATATACCCATAAGGAAGTCAGCCTGATTCTGGAAGTAAAAAGGCTGCTTTATGATGAAAAGCTGACCATCGAAGGGGTTAGAAAACGCATTTTGCCCAATGGTAAAATTCGAACAGTAGATGCAGCATTATCGGATAAAAATTCTGATCTGATTAGTCTGCTGAGAGAAGTCAGATCAGAATTAATTGATCTGCGAAAACAATTGTAAAACGGCGCGTAGCGCAGCCTGGTAGCGCACTAGACTGGGGGTCTAGTGGTCGCTGGTTCGAATCCAGTCGCGCCGACCATAACTAAAGGGCTTTACGAATAATCGTAAGGCCCTTTTTGATTACTCGGGTTTGTTTATATGGAGAAGGAGAAACATGGTGTATAAAGTGATGGTAGGTCTGGTATTGATGCTGGATATTTTGTGTATTGATGCGCACGCAAGTATTGAAGGACAGCAGATGCTTGTATGTAAAAATGCCTTGCAGCAGGTCAGGGAAGGGGCTTTGCTGCTTGATGTCAGAACTGGTTGGGAGTATGCGTTCGGCGCTTTGCCAAGGGCGGTGCATATGCCTTATGATGAAATTTCCTATCGGGTTAACGAACTGCCTGCCGACAAGAACAGGACTCTGGTTGTATATTGCCGGAGCGGCAGGAGATCGGCGATTGCACGTGCAGCCTTGTTAAAGCTTGGTTATCTGCATGTGTTGGATGCTGGTGGATATAGTGATCTGAAGAAATGCTGGGATACCCGGAGATAATTTGATCACATGCCCCTCCAGTTTCAATCTGGAGGGGCATGTGTGTCAGGCTGTTTTTACAGATAGTCTGCCGTCTTCAACCTCAATATTGATCTTACCCCCCTCGCTGACTTCCCCGCTGATGATGGCCCTGGCCACCTTTGTCTCCATTTCTCTCTGCATATAGCGCTTCAATGGCCTTGCCCCGTAAACCGGGTCATAACCTGCTTCGGCAATAAAACGCTTGGCTTCTTCGGAAATTTGAAGGGTTATGTGTCTATCCTTCAGGCGATACATCAAGTCTTTGGCCAGCAGTGTTGTAATACTGATAATCTCATTCAGGTGCAGCGGCTTAAACAGCACAATGTCATCAACCCGGTTGAGAAATTCCGGTCTGAAGTTGGCCTTCAATTCACGCATGACTGAAAGTCTGGCCTCTTCACGGATGTCGCCGTTGGCGGTAATGCCCTCAATCAGGTGGGGCGCCCCGATGTTGCTGGTCATGATGATTACGGTGTTTTTGAAGCTTACCGTTCTCCCGTGGCTGTCGGTTACTCGCCCATCATCCAGTATTTGCAGCAGAATATTGAACACGTCGGGGTGCGCCTTTTCAATTTCATCAAATAGCAGCACGCAGTATGGTTTGCGCCTGACGGCCTCGGTCAGTTGCCCACCTTCCTCAAACCCCACATAGCCAGGGGGCGCCCCGATCAACCGCGAAACAGCAAATTTTTCCATGTATTCCGACATGTCAATGCGCACCATGTTTTCTTCGGAATCAAACAAGGCTTCGGCCAGTGTGCGTGCCAGCTCTGTTTTGCCGACACCGGTAGGGCCAAGGAATATGAAGGAACCGATAGGGCGGCGCGGATCCTTGATGCCGGAACGGGCGCGCAACACGGCATCTGATACCAGTTGAACCGCCTCATCCTGACCGATGACCCGCTGATGCAAAATATCTTCCAGCCGCAGCAGCTTTTCACGTTCACCTTCTACAAGTCTGGTTACAGGTATACCAGTCCAGCGTGCAACAATCTCGGCAATCTCGTCCTCTGTCACCTCTTCACGCAGCAGTTTCTGTCCTCCCTGGCTGTTGGCCAAGGCAGCTTCCTCGTTTTTTAGAGCGTTCTCCAACCCGGGCAGTTCAGAATATTTCAGTCTGGAGGCCTGTTCCAGATTATAGGCCCGTTCAGCCAGTTCAATCTCCCGGCGGGTTTTTTCAATCTGTTCACGCAATCCCTGTACCCTCTGGATGGCGCATTTCTCAGCTTCATACTGGGCGCGCATGGCCGCCGCCTTTTCCCGGTCATTGGCCAGTTCCTTGCGTAGCGACTCCAGTCTCTCCATGCTGGATTTGTCTTTTTCTTTGTTCAACGCCGTTTCCTCAATTTCAAGCTGCATTACGCGACGGCTGATGCTGTCCAGCTCTGACGGCAGTGAGTCTATCTCGGTTCGCAGCATGGCGCAGGCCTCATCAACCAGATCGATGGCCTTGTCCGGCAAGAAGCGCTCCGTGATGTAACGGTTTGAAAGTGTGGCCGCAGCAACCAGGGCATTATCCTGGATCTTGATGCCATGGTGTACCTCGAAGCGCTCTCTCAGACCGCGCAGTATGGATACCGTATCCTCGACAGTCGGCTGATCCACCAGTACCGGCTGGAAACGGCGTTCAAGGGCGGCGTCTTTTTCAATATGCTGACGGTATTCATCCAGGGTGGTTGCGCCGATGCAGTGCAGTTCGCCACGGGCCAGCATCGGTTTGAGCATATTGCCGGCATCCATGGCGCCTTCAGCCTTTCCGGCCCCCACGATGGTGTGCAATTCGTCGATGAAGAGGATGATCCTGCCCTCCGCTTCCTTAACCTCATTCAGCACGGCCTTGAGTCTCTCCTCGAATTCGCCACGGTATTTGGCCCCGGCAATCAGGGCTCCCATGTCCAGTGCAAATACGGTCTTGTCTTTCAGCCCTTCCGGCACATCGCCGCGCACAATGCGCTGGGCCAGCCCTTCAACGATGGCGGTTTTGCCGACACCGGGTTCTCCGATCAGTACCGGGTTGTTCTTGGTCTTGCGGGAAAGGATGCGGATCACCCTGCGGATGTCCTCGTCTCGTCCGATGACCGGGTCCAGCTTGCCGCTGCTGGCCATCTTGACCAGGTCGCGTCCATATTTTTCCAGCGCCTCGTAGCTGGCCTCCGGGTTTGCGCTGACCACACGCTGATTTCCCCGGACCACGGTGAGTATTTTGAGCAGTTTTTCCCTGTCGATGCCGGCCTGTTTGAGCAGTTTGCCGGCAGTGCTTTTTTCACCTTCCGCAAGCAGTGCGATCAGCAGATGTTCTACCGACACATACTCGTCTTTCAGGCGTTTGGCCTCGTTATCTGCTGCAACAAGGATGCGTGACAGCCTTTGGGATACATAGATTTTTCCCGGTTCAGCGCCAGGACCGGAAACGCTTGGTCTGCGATTCAGTTCCTCTTCGATCTGTTTTTTGAGCTGTTCCGGTTTTACATCCATGCGTTGCAGTAACTTCGGTACCAGGCCATCCTGTTGCATCAGCAGTGCCCACAGCAGGTGTTCGCCGTCCACCTCTACATGCCCGTGGGTTACCGCCTTGTTCTGGGCCTCGGCAAAGGCCTCCTGGGATTTTTGTGTAAGTCTGTTGAAGTCCATGATGATATGACCTTTTCTTTTGAAGTATTACCGGTTTGATACAGAAAACACCGGATTGGATTGCCTACTGATGTAGTTAAGCATGGCGAAGGTGATTGTCAAGGTGAGGCAAGGGTCTTTGTTGAGGGGAAGTAAAAAGTATGGCGAGGCGTAGCTTATTGCTGCCTGATATGTCTGGCCAGCATGTTCAGAAAATTCTTTGTCAAAACCGGGTGTAGCTCGATCCCCATCATGTCAATCATGATGGAGGCAATCTGTTTGAGGCTCAAGGCATCGCGATATGTACGCTTGGATCTCAGAGCGTCGTAGGTGTCAGATATGGCGGTAATATGACTGCAGAGATTCTGCTGCCAACCATCTGGTATAACGGGATAACCGGAGTGGTCATAACGGATATGGTGTTCGTAGGCGCTGATAACGGCCATGCGAGGGACCCCGGCGGTTTCAAGCAGGTATCTGGCGCCTTTGACAGGGTGACTTTTGATGATATGCAACTCTGCCGGGGTGAAGGTATCAGACTTATGCAGCAATTCCTCCGGCAAAAACAGTTTGCCTATATCATGCAACATGCCGGCCACGCCAATATCGATGAGTGTTTGCCCCTCAATGCCCAGCGCGGAAGCCTGGGCAATATTCATGATACTGACATTGGTTGCATGAGTAAATCCCAGCTTTTCCGCTCCTTGAATTGATGCGGCGGCCAGCATCAAGCCTTTATCGTTCTGTCGGTATACATCGGCAAAGGCTGCAACTGTTTCAATAATGCCATGAATCTTGAGTTTGTGGTGTTGCTGGATGGCATCATAAATCTCTCTGAACCGCGCCAGTTCCGCTGCCGGAATGTCGGCGACGGAGCAGGGCAGGGTGGACACATGCTCTCCTTGGCCGATAGTCGCAGCAGCACGTTCCTGTTCATCTTTTATATCGACCCAGCCGATTCTGATATGTTCACTGGAGCTGACGTCCTGGCCAGAAAGTTTGTTCCGGGTGGCCAAGGTGCTGATCAGCTGATTAATCTCGTTGTGGCTGATGCCCTGAATCAATCTGATGTGACTAATGCCTTTTGTAGCAAGGATTTCTATAAACCTGTTCAGAAACAGGCTAAATTCCTGGGGTTGTCCATCGATAACCATCTCGTTTTCAATGATGGCGAGGGAAAAGTCATGTCGCTCGAACAGCGACTTTTCCAAGTGTGCAAAGGCCTGGGCAGAAAGTCGGATGACCTGGGGGTGTTGCATGTCATAAAGAGCTGCGTTGGCAACCGCTGACAGCAGATGACGGATAAACTCCCTGATATGTGCAGTAGACTCTTTCATTTCAAGTTGTTCCTGAACTGTTGCAGGATTGCAGTAGCGGCAACAGCTATTTCCCCGCTGCCTTTCGATAAATCAAGCAGCAATGGCACGACTTTATCAGCAGGATATCTGGAAAATGACCTGACAGCTTCCAGTTTCAATCGGGATAGCTGTCTCCCGTAAAGCAGGCTTCTGGCTGAAATCAGTCTGGAAAGCTCCGGTATAGCTTCTGTCCTGCCTAGTTCTGCCAGTGCAACTATGGCAGCACTTTTCAGTTCACAATCTGTATCTCCCAGGCCTGGTATGGCCAGATAAGAGAGCAGTTTTCTGAAGACATCCTCTGAACGGCTTTGTTTTGCCAGATCTATGGCTGATAACTGTGTGTTTTGATCCTGGCTGTTCATATCGTATAGCAGCTGTCTTTCAACAGTTGAATCACGGAACTGCAGGCAGACACGTATCGCTTCTGATCTGACCCGCAGGTTACTGTGCCTTGTCAATGGGCGGATGTTGTCAACTACAGAGCTGTCATCCATCGAACGCAGCATGATGATCAGGTTGCGCAGCACGTACCATCGCTGGTCATCAAGCCTTGTCAGGATGGCTTCTTTTGCGGCAGTTCCGAATTCCAGCAGCCTGTCCATGATAAATCTCCTTAAGGACAGGTTTTCCTCGATTGCCAAACGGTCAAGCAGCACCTCAATAAACGAAGGGCCAATAAGCCTGATTAATCTGGTAATGATCTCATATTTGGGTTTGCCCCAGTTGGTTAGTCCGACAACGATCTCATCCATGAACTCTCTGGATGAAGCGCACTCCTTGATCACTGCGCTGGCCTGGAGGGAAGCATGGGACTGCCCGGCCTGTTCGATTAGTTTAATCAGTTGGTCATAGTCACCGGTCTGCAGCAGATATTGGAAGATCTCCAGCAAGTTGTCTCCCAGATGGCTGGTCTGACGGCTGTCTCCCACGGACTCTGACATCAGTTGCATGATGATATTAGAAAGCTGTTGTTCGAACACATGCCCATCAAGGGTTGATAGCAGATCTGCAATAAGTTCATCTTCGATCCTACGGGTATTGCGGGTGGTTACAACCCTGTCCATTATGTCTTGATAAGACTGGGGTAACTGGTTTTCTGCATCCAGTTCGCGTAGCAGGATACTGATTCTGTCTTTGAGTTTTTCATCTTCCTGTTGCTTTATGATGGCCTGATGTTTTCTGTCGATGGCGTGCTTGGCCATCTGCTGAACAAGAGAGGCGATGATGGGGGATATGTTGCCGCTGTTTTGCTGGATGCCTTCTGATATGCCGATGACCGTTTCATCGGAAAGTCTGGGCAGCAGTTCTTCACCCAGGGTGTGACCCGAAATGGTGCTGATATCCAGGCTGTTGCCAAGTATCCGGTTTCTAAGTTCGGGATCAAGATTATTGATAAACAGGGCCAGTTTTTCATATGGTACAGCGGCACGACTGGTTTCGACCTGTGGTTGTCCCGGAGTGGCTTGCTCTTCAAATACATGCATGATGCCGGAAAAGTCGGCCTCTGTACCATATCCGGCTGCTGCCAGATGTTTATTGATCATGGTGGCCAGCACCACCGGATCTGTTTCATCCATTGTACTGTTGTTCTGGTTGATCAAAGCGCTAAGAGCGGAAACGTGGGTACCTTTAATTAATTCTTTTATGAATGCGGTCCAGAGGTTTTTGGCGGGTACGCCATCTGCTGCAGATATGGTTTCAACCTCAGTCGCGCTGAACAAATCATAATCAATCGGCTTGATGTCTATGGAGGTGATGTCTGACTTTTTCCAGATCTCGGCAATGCCGCCGTGTTTCAGGATCTCTTCACGTTTTGTATTTAAAATAATGTTGAAGTTGAGCAACTCTTGTCTGGCAAGGCCGGGCTTGAGGATTATGACGCCAATGCCACGTTCATATAGTGCGGATGCAAAGTCTTTAAGCAGATTGTTTTTGATGTCGCTGTCATTATCGCCAATCAGCAACCTGTCTCTTGATACGCCGACGGTCAGGTTATGGGCATGAACAAAAAGCCTGTTGTAGGTCTGGATGGTTTTATCAAGCGAGGTTTCGACCAGCGGATGGCCTTTGGGGTAGGCGCGGAAATTGCGGCGGCAGATGTTCAGATCCGTAACCAGATCAGAAAAAACTGAAGCGTCAATGCTGCTGTTTGATGCTGGCATCAGCTGATTGTCCACGTAATCTTCGTCCAGTTTCTCTGCAGAAGTTTGATATTCATTAGAATGGTACCAGAATGTGGCCTGTGATTCAATCTCTTGATGGATAACTTGTGATACTAACCGATAAACATATTGATTGGAGTTAAAGTTATAATATCTATTTTGTTGAGTAATGTATTGTTAAATATAATAAAATCAACTTTGTGCGCTAAGGGTGCGCAGTAGAAATTATTTGTTTGCAACAGCTGGTCGTTCCGATTATTGTGTCATCCTTGAAAATGAAACAGCAATAACCAGTTTTTATTCCCCATTGTGAGGCGGCGCATGTTTAGACAGAGAAGCTGCGGCATACTGTTACATCCAACCTCCCTGCCGGGTGCGGGCGGTATCGGTACTTTCAATTCGGATGCCAGATGTTTTGTGGACCTGCTGTCTGGACTGGGGTTCTCGTTGTGGCAGGTGCTGCCGCTGACCCCGCCTGCTTACGGAAACTCCCCATATTCATCACTGTCTGCTTTTGCCGGAAATCCCCTGCTGATTGATCTGGATCAGATGGTTAAGGAAGGAGACCTGGACGGCAAGCTGGATTTTAATGGTGTTGACAGTGCTTCTGTTGATTTTACGCGGTTGCATGAAGACAAGATTGCGCTGCTGCGTCTTGCGGCCAGGCGCTTTCTTGATGGAGAGGTCGACTGGCGTAAGGAACAGTTCTGGCATTTCTGTGATACAACCCCGTGGTTGCATGACTATGCGCTTTTTATGGCGCTCAAGCATCATTACAAGGGGAGTTGCTGGCACAGGTGGCCTGCTGCTGCCCAGCTTAAAAGCGGTTGCTATGAGCAACTGTCCGTGGAGCATGGCCCCGAGATCGGGGTGCAGAAGTATATCCAATGGCAGTTTTACCGGCAGTGGGATGCGCTGCGCAGTTATGCCAATCAAAAAGGTGTCAGGATCATCGGTGATATACCGATTTTTGTGGCCTATGATTCTGCCGATGTCTGGTGCAACCCTGGTATGTTTCTGCTGGACGGGAAGGGGCGACCGACAGAGGTTGCCGGCGTACCGCCGGATTATTTTAGCGCCAACGGCCAGTTGTGGGGTAACCCGTTGTACAACTGGAATGCTATTGAACATGATGGCTACCGCTGGTGGGTAGAGCGTATCAGGCATTCGCTAAGGTTGTTTGACGCTATCAGGATTGACCATTTTCGCGGTTTTGAAGCTGCCTGGCAGGTGCCGGCCACCCACAGAACCGCAAGGCATGGAAGATGGGTCAAGGGGCCTGGCAGAAGATTGTTCGATGTGCTCAAGGCTGAGCTTGGCGAATTGCCGATCATGGCGGAAGACTTGGGAGTCATAACTCCCGAGGTTGGGGCGCTCAGGGATCATTACAGTTTCCCTGGCATGAATATTCTGCAGTTTGCGTTTGACTCCGGTCCGGACAATCCATATCTCCCCCATAATCACTCAAGGCACAGTGTTGTGTATACTGGCACCCATGACAACGATACCACCCAAGGATGGATTGAGAGCCTTGCGTCTGCCCAGAAAGAAAGTGTCTGCAACTATGCCGGGTGCCATGAAGACGAGTTGCTGGAGGGGGTTGTCAGGCTGGCCATGATGTCGGTTGCCGACACGGCCATACTGCCTTTTCAGGATCTGTTAAGGCTTGGAACCGAGGCCAGGATGAACCTGCCTGGCATAGCTGCAGGCAACTGGGGATGGCGTTTTCAGCAAGATATGCTTGAAGGGATTGATTTAAAGGGTTTTTATCAAACAGTTCATCGTTATGGCCGCGCCGGTTCAGGTGCAAGGTAAATATTCTTGACAAACCATCTCCATTGAATATACTTGCACACTTTGATTAAATTGTTTGATTAAGATTGCGTTTCAAATATGAACAGTTCATTAAATATAGCAGTAGAGCGCATTCTGGAAAAGCCGATGGAGCTTTGCGGTACGGAGAGTATCACCAGTTTTCCGTTGCTTGGGGAGATGCAGGCATCCGGAGAATGCCGGTTTCTGACTCCGGTCAGCTATGATCTCAAGGTCGCCAGAGAGTATGATCATATAAGGGTGTCCGGTTCTGTTGAAGCTGAAGTTGAGATGACTTGCTCACGCTGTGCGCAACTTTTTAATAAAGCAGCCAATTCTGTTTTTACCATTATTTTCAGAAAAGCAGGCTCCTGCGAAGAGGAGTTTGATGAAGAAACAGAGTTGTCGGCGGAAGACCTGATTTCGTCAACGTATGTGGGCGAAGATATCAGTCTGGTTCACGAAATCGAAGAACAGCTGGCGATGTCCTTGCCGCTTAAACCTTTATGCAATACGAACTGTAAAGGCTTGTGCCCGGTCTGCGGGGCAGATTTAAATAAAGTTTCTTGCAGCTGTTCAGAAAAAGCCTTCAATTTCAAGTTCAGTGCCCTGAAGGATTTCAAGGTTAACAAATAAACGCATGAATGGCGCTGGTCAACCAGAAACCCGCCAACAAAAAAGGAGAAAACAATGGCAGTACCCAAGAAAAAGACATCAAAATCACGCAAGAACATGAGAAGGGCCCATGATTTTCTGACTGCCCAATCGATTTCAACTTGTCCGCAGTGCAAGTCTCCTAAACTTCCTCACAGGGTATGTCCTACCTGCGGCACATACAAAGGAAAAGAAGTTATAGCTGACACTAAAACCATATAAAAGAGAGTATTATATACCGTGTCATTACCACATATGAGAGTAGCTGTTGACGCAATGGGTGGCGATAACGCCCCCGAAATCGAGGTCTGCGGCGCTATTGCGGCGTGTCGTGAGTTTGGTATCCCAGTGACGCTGGTTGGTGATCAGGTAAGATTAGAAGAAGAATTGGCCAAACATTCTGTCGAAGGGCTCGATATAGACATATATCATGCAAGCGAAGTTGTAGGCATGCATGATTCTGCTTCAGATGCTGTGCGCAAGAAGAAAAACTCTTCCGTGCGACTGGCGTTTGAACTAGTGAAAGACGGAAAGGCCTGTGCGGCTGTCAGCGCCGGTAATTCCGGCGCAACCATGGCGGCCGGCATGTTTGTACTGAAACGCATCAGCGGTATTGAAAGACCAGCCATCGCCTCTATTTTTCCCACCCTCAAGGGTAGCACCCTTGTTCTTGACGTAGGCGGAAACGTGGATTGCAAACCTATACATCTCGTACAGTTTGCAATCCTCGGAGAAGTCTATGCCCGTTATGTAATGGGCATCCCCAACCCGGTTGTCGGACTGCTTTCCAATGGCGAAGAAGACTCAAAAGGCAACGAACTTACCAGAGAGACAAACACAATCTTGCGCGACACTTCTTTGAATTATGTCGGTTATGTCGAAGGACGCGACATATTCAAGGGAACTGCTCAGGTTGTTGTTTGCGACGGTTTTGTCGGCAATGTTGTGCTCAAGCTCTCTGAGGGCTTGGCCGAGGCCGCTGGCAAGATGTTGAAAGAGGAGATTCTCAAAAGCTGGATTTCCAAGCTGGGTTATCTCTTTGTCAGGGGCGCCTTCAACCGTTTCAAGAAAACGGTCGACTACGCTGAATACGGTGGCGCACCGCTTCTTGGCATCAATGGCGTGGGCATGATCTGTCATGGTGGATCCAGCGTAAAGGCCATCAAGAATGCGATCAAGTTCGCCCATGAGTTTGCAAACAGTGGTGTTGTTGAACATGTTGCGGAAAAGCTAACAGAAAATCACGCTGCCTCTGTGCAGCGTGACAACAAATACGAGGCGGCTGCGTAATGAACAATAAAAATATCAAAGCAAAGATTACTGGCACCGGTTCATTTCTCCCGGAAAAGATTCTGACCAACGCAGACCTGGAAAAGATGGTTGATACCAGTGATGAGTGGATTACAACCAGAACCGGTATTAAGGAACGTCATCTTGTAAACGCAGATCAGCATACATCCACACTGGCCATTGAAGCCTGTAAACGCGCCCTGGATATGGCCGGGGTAGCGCCGGAAGATGTGGATATGATCATAATGGGTACGGTTACCCCGGATTTCCCCTTCCCGGCAACATCCTGCATTGTACAGCACGAAATCGGCGCAAAAAATGCCGTTGCCTTTGACGTCTCGGCGGCATGTTCCGGTTTTATTTATGGTCTGTCAATTGCCGACAAGTACATTCGTAGCGGTTCTGCCAGCAAGGTGCTGGTGGTCGGGGCCGAAGTCTTTTCCAGGATGATCAACTGGTCGGACCGCAACACATGCATTATCTTTGGTGACGGTGCCGGTGCTGCGCTGGTCGAGGCTGTTGAAGGCGATGCCGGTGTGCTTTCGACTCATATGTACACCAACGGCGAATTTTGGGAAACCCTGTATTGCCCTGCTTGCGGTGTGCGTCATCCCGCATCAGATCCTAAAACGATGGAAGAGCAGCTTTACTATATGAGAATGGATGGCAACGAAGTCTACAAACATGCGGTCAGATCCATGTTCGAGGCGGCCAAGGCGGCTTTGGATGCCAATAATATGACCACTGACGACCTCTCGTTGCTGATTCCTCATCAGGCTAATATCAGAATCATTGAGGGCATCGGAAAGCGCCTGAAACTTCCATCCGAGAAGGTTTTTGTCAATATAGACAAGGTGGGTAATACCTCAGCGGCATCCATTCCCATTGCGCTTGACGAAGCAAACCGCAACGGGCAGCTCAAATCCGGTGATCTGATATTGCTGGATGCCTTTGGCGGTGGTTATACCTATGGTTCAGCGCTTTTGCGCTGGTAATGCATAATAGTCGTTAAAATTCAAAGTGGTTTAGTGAGGTAAACGATGAGTAAAAAGGCATTTATATTCCCGGGTCAGGGATCGCAGTATCCCGGCATGGGCAAAGAGCTTGCCGACAACTTTCCGGTTGCGCGACAGGTCTTTGAAGAGGCAGATGAAGCACTGGGCATGAAACTGTCTGCCATGTGTTTTGCCGGTACAGAAGAAGAACTCAAGCTTACGGCAAACACCCAGCCGGCAATTCTGACAACAAGTATTGCCATACTGAGGGTGCTGGAGCAGGAAACCGATCTGAAGGCTGATTATCTTGCCGGCCATTCACTGGGCGAATTTTCAGCCCTGGTTTGTGCCGGAACCATGGCTTTTGCAGACGCAGTGCGTACTGTACGTGCCCGCGGCACCTATATGCAGGAGGCTGTCCCGGTTGGTACCGGTGCGATGGCTGCTATCCTCAGTGCAGATCGGGAGACGCTCGAGGCAATCTGCGCAGAAGCTGCACAGGGTGAAGTTGTTTCTCCTGCCAACTTTAATTCGCCCGGGCAGATTGCCATCGCCGGTCATACTGGCGCCGTCAACCGCGCCATCGAGATTGCCAAAGGGCGCGGCTTTAAAAAGGCGATGATCCTGCCGGTGAGCGCTCCATTCCATTGCGCACTGATGAAGCCTGCTGCAGACCGTCTGGCAACGGTTCTTGAAGGTATTGCCTTCTCGGATATCAAAGCCCCCTATATCGCCAACGTGAACGCATCCCCCAATACAGACAAGTCAATGGTCAAACCTTTATTGATTGAACAGGTATGTGCTCCAGTGCTTTGGGAACAGTCTGTTCAGAAGATGGTTGAACTGGGGGTGGACTGCTTTCTTGAAATCGGCGCCGGTAAAGTACTCTCCGGCTTGGTAAAACGTATCGACAAAAATGTAGCTGTAAATAATATCGAAGATATTTCTGGTCTGAATGCCCTTAAAGGGTAACAGAAAAATCGGGAAGGTTTTTATGGTTAAGGATAGGGTGGTCGTAATCACAGGAGCATCACGTGGCATTGGGCGCAGCATTGCTTTGGCATTTGCTGACGCTGGTGCCAAGATTGTGGCTGCTGCAACGACAAAAGAAGGCTGTCAGAAACTGGTTGACGAGTTGACTCAGCAGGGGGTAGAGGCCATTGCCGTACAGTGCAATGTTGCGGTTGCCGAAGATGCTGATAAACTTATTGACACTGCCGTGGAAAAATTCGGCGTGGTGGATATCCTTGTCAATAATGCCGGCATTACAAAAGACGGTCTGTTGCTGCGTATGAAGGAAGATGACTGGGATGCGGTTATGTCAGTAAACCTGAAAGGTGCTTTCCTGTGTACGAAGGCCGCCTCAAAGGTGATGGGTAAACAACGCTACGGTCGCATCATCAACATCACTTCAGTTGTAGGACAGATGGGTAATGCGGGGCAGTCCAACTACTGTGCCAGCAAGGCCGGCATGATTGGGCTTACCAAGTCCAATGCCCGTGAACTTGCCAAACGCAATATCACGGTAAACGCTGTAGCGCCTGGTTTCATTGTTACGGATATGACCGAAAACCTGCCAGAAAAGGTCAAGCAGGAACTTACCGCCCAGATACCGGTGGAAAGACTGGGGAGCGGAGAGGATATCGCCAATGCCGTTCTTTTCCTGGCTTCAGATAACTCCTCATATATCACCGGCCAGGTGCTTTCTGTTAATGGCGGGATGTACATGTAGCGGTCAAATATTGTTTTGACATTTTGTAAATTCATTGTTAAGTAGACGTTGCCATTTTGGTGGACAAATAAAAAACCTTATAAAGGTTTACATCACACGGAGGTGAAAGATGTCAGATATCGCAAAAAGAGTTAAGGAAATCGTAGCTGAGCAGTTGGGTGTTGAAGAATCGCTGGTTGTTCCTGAAGCATCATTCATGGACGATCTCGGTGCCGACTCCCTTGACACTGTTGAGCTCGTTATGGCTCTTGAAGAGGAATTCGACCTTGAAATCCCTGACGAAGCCGCTGAAAAAATTCAGTCGGTCAACGACGCTATCGAATACATTGTAGAGCACACCTAATAGTATCTGGCTGTTGCGAAGAAGAGGGGATTATTCCCCTCTTTTGTTTAGTGGCCTTAGTGAATGTCATTTTAACTTGGGAGTAACACAACATGAGAAGAGTCGTAATCACAGGAATCGGTGCAGTATCACCGCTTGGTACCGGTAACGACAAAAACTGGGATGCGCTTGTAAGCGGTAAATCCGGGGTCGGCCTGATCACACGTTTTGACACAACCGATATGCCGGTCAAGATTGCTGGCGAGGTCAAGGACTTCAATGCGGAAGAGTTTATCGATAAGAAAGAGGTCAAGAAAATGGACCTCTTTATTCAGTATGCGATGGCAGCTTCCCAATTTGCCATGGAAGATTCCGGGCTGAAGATAACTGAGGAAAACGCCGAACGCGTTGGGGTGCTGGTTGGTGCAGGACTTGGCGGTCTGCCGACTATTGAGAAGTATCATACGGCTATGCAGGAAGGTGGATACAAAAAGATAACCCCTTTCTTTATTCCGATGCTGATCATAAACCTGGCCCCGGGGCAGATCTCCATCAAATATGGAGCAAAAGGTCCCAATGTCTCTACCGTATCAGCCTGCGCAACGGCAACACACTCGATCGGTGATGCATATCACATCATCAAGCGTGGTGATGCAGACGCAATGATTGCCGGTGGCACGGAATCAACGGTGACCCCGCTGGGCATTGGCGGTTTTGCCGTCATGAAGGCCCTTTCTGTCCGCAATGATAGTCCGGAGACAGCTTCACGTCCGTTCGAGAAGAACCGTGACGGCTTTATCCTTAGTGAAGGTGCTGGTATCGTGATCCTTGAAGAATACGAATCAGCCAAAAAACGCGGCGCAAAGATTTATGCAGAAATCGTTGGTTATGGCATGACAGGTGACGCTTATCACATGACGGCTCCGACTCCGAACGGTGAAGGTGCTGCACGCTGCATCAAGATGGCCCTTGACAATGCCGGTGTAAGACCTGATCAGGTCAATTACATCAATGCCCATGGTACATCAACGCCATACAACGATCTTTACGAAACCATGGCTATCAAAACAATTTTCGGTGAGCATGCCAAGAAACTGATGATTTCCTCCACCAAGTCGATGACCGGTCATCTGCTCGGCGCTGCTGGTGGTGTCGAGGCAGTTTATACCTGCCAGGCCATGGAAAAAGGTGTTGTGCCTCCGACCATTAATATGTTTGAGACGGATCCGGAATGTGATCTGGATTATGTCCCTAATACGGCACGTGACGCCAAGATTGAGTATGCCATGAGCAACTCCTTTGGTTTCGGCGGAACCAATGCCACTCTGCTGTTCAGGAAGATATAGAGGCGCACAATGATTGTCATCGGATGCGATCACGGCGGACTGAATCTTAAATCCGCCCTGAAATCTTATCTCGAACGTAGAGGGATGGCGGTTGCCGATATCGGCACAGACAACAGCGTCTCTGTTGACTATCCAGTTTTCGGCCTCAAAGTGGCCGAGATGGTCTCTAACGGTGAAGCGCAACTAGGAGTCCTTATCTGTGGCACTGGCATTGGCATGTCCATTGCTGCCAACAAGGTGCCGGGTATCAGGGCGGCCTTGGTGACAGATGTCTTCATGGCTCGCATGTCAAAAGAACACAATAACGCCAATGTGCTTGTGCTGGGAGGCCGAATAATTGACGAGCAGAAGGCCTGTGCGCTTGTTGAAGCCTGGCTTGATGGCGTCTTCGAAGGAGGACGGCACCAGGGGCGGCTGGACCTGATCGCTGAAATAGAAAAAAAGTATTGCAAGTAAAACCGGAATAGCCGAAAATATCTAACGGGACTTTAAAGTCCCGTTTTCTTTTTGATGATTACTGTTGTTAATTCATTGCAAATCAACAGTCCCCTGTTGTTGTCGCATTTCATTAATACCCGCAACAGATTTGTTTATATCTATACCGCAATAAGGAGCAAGTATGTCGATTTTGAAGCAGTTTGATGCTGAAGTTGCTGATGCTATCTGCCATGAAACAGAACGTCAGGAGTACAACCTGGAGTTGATCGCTTCGGAGAACTTTGTTTCAGAGGCTGTCATGGAAGCCCAGGGAAGCATCATGACGAATAAATATGCCGAAGGTTATCCGGGCAAGAGATACTACGGTGGCTGCCACCATGTGGACGTGGTAGAAACATTGGCCATAGAGCGCGCCAAACAGCTTTTCGGCGCAGAACATGCCAATGTGCAGCCCCATTCTGGTTCGCAGGCCAACATGGCGGTCTACTTTGCGGCGCTCAAACCCGGTGATACGGTACTTGGCATGAATCTGGCGCATGGTGGACACCTGACGCATGGCAGTCCGGTCAACTTTTCCGGCCGTTTTTTCAATATCGTCCCATATGGTGTTTCTCCGGAAACCCAGACCATTGATTATGCCGAAGTCGAGCGTCTGGCCATCGAACACAAGCCCAAGATGATCGTGGTTGGCGCCAGCGCCTATCCCCGCATCATTGATTTTGCAGCCTTCCGTACCATAGCTGACAAGGTCGGTGCAGTGGTCATGGTTGATATGGCCCATATTGCCGGACTGGTCGCTGCCGGCCTGCATCCGAATCCTGTGCCATATGCTGAGTATGTGACTACAACCACCCACAAGACGCTACGTGGCCCACGCGGCGGGATGATTCTCTGTCGTGAAGAATTTGCCAAGACTTTGAATTCCCAGATTTTTCCAGGCATTCAGGGTGGCCCATTGATGCACGTCATTGCTGCCAAGGCGGTGGCCTTTAAAGAGGCGCTGCAGCCAGAGTTCAAGCAGTACCAGCAGCAGATCGTCAAAAATGCCAACGCCCTGGCTGAGGCCTTGGTCAAGCATGGTTTCAAATTGACCAGCGGTGGCACCGACAACCATCTGATGCTGATGGACTTCTCCGGTACCGAGATCACTGGCAAGGCTGCAGAAGAAGCCCTGGATATTGCCGGCATCACTGTCAACAAAAATACAGTACCTTTTGAAACCCGTTCTCCGTTTGTCACTTCCGGTATTCGCATCGGTACTCCGGCTGCTACCACCCATGGATTGAAAGAGGCTGAAATGGAGCTGGTCGCTGGTTTTATTGCCGACGCCATTGCCAATATCGGCAACGAGGAAAAACTACTGGCTATCAAGGCCCAGGTCAACGAAATGATGAAGCGTTTCCCGCTTTATGCCAATCGGCTGAAATAAGGCTTTGTGTTGCTGTCACTGACCCGCCGTTCATACGGCGGGTTTTTTTATATCTGTATGCGCGGGGTACTGCCATGGAATTTGACGTCATTCATTTTGAAGCGCTGGGAGCTGAAGCTGAACATCTGGAGCATGAAACCGTAAGGTGTATTGAAAGTGGATTACTGCCGCCCGATCATAAATACCTGATTACACCGGAAACACTGAATTCATATATTGAATCTTCTCCTGACATCTCTCTTCCCCGCATTATTACGATCAAAACCCATTCCCGCATACCTGATGGGTATCTGCAGGGCACACGAAAAAGCATTATTACCAGAAGCGCTGGCTATGATCATGTTGAGCATCTTGCACAATGTGCCAATATTGCATCATTGCGAGAATATTGTGTCAATGCGGTTGCACAGACAGCGATGAAATTCATTTATGCCACCTCGGGACTGATGAATCACTACGCGGAGCATACGACCGTTTTTGACAGGAAGTCGTGCAAGGCCTTCAAGGAACTGGGCAGCCATCTGGTTGCAACTGTGTTTGGGGTCGGAAAGATTGGCAGGCGCATATACGATCTGGCACATGCCAACGGGCTGACTGTGCAGGGAGTTGATGTTAGAGCAGCTGAATTGAACAGCCAGTATGGTGGAAACGTTAATTTTATTTCGAAAAGCGAGGCATCAGCCAGCAGTCATATTATCATAAACGCCATGAACCTTACCCGTGACAGAAATAGCCCCTATTATAACGTTGGGTATTTTTCCAGGGAGTTTTTTGAAAGCACACGTCACCCTGTCATTTTTATCAATGTGACCAGAGGGGAAATAGCCTCTGAGGAAGTGCTGCTTGAAATGTATGCAAAGGGACGTCTGTATGGTGTCGGTCTGGATGTCTTTTCGTCTGAATCTGAGTTTGCCACATTGTTGGCAACTGGCGAATATCAGGGGACACGTTACGCTGCTGCCGCTGAACTGGTGCATCTGTCCATGACCAGGAGTGGAAATGTATATGTGCAGCCGCACCAAGGATTTAATTCGGATATTGCAGCAGAATCAAAGGCTGTTGAAGCCTTGAGACATCTGACAGGCTGGTACAGGAAAGGCGGCAGCGGTTTTGATGAACAGTTGCCGTATTATTGAAATGGCATTATCAACATCAAATATCATCCTGATCGGCATGCCGGGAGCCGGCAAAAGCACTGTTGGCGTGTTGCTGGCAAAGCAGATCGGCCGGGCTTTTATGGATACAGACCTACTGATTCAAACCTCAGCCGGCTGTTGCCTACAGGAGATTGTTGACAGGGAAGGATACTTGTATCTGCGTTGCCTGGAAGAACAGGTGTTGTTGGAGATATCGACAGAGCATACAATAATCGCTACCGGTGGCAGCGCGGTATACAGCGAACTTGCCATGGAACACCTGCGGAAAACAGGCTGTGTGATCTTTCTGGATGTATCCTTGCAGACTCTGAATGACAGGGTAAAGGATTACGGCAGCAGAGGATTGGCCAAAAGGCCGGGGCAGGGGCTGGAGGAGTTGTTTCTTGAACGTCTGCCGCTATATAAAAAGTATGCGGATATAACCATTGCATGCGACGGTCTGGACCATGAGCAGGTTTGTACACTCATCGCAGAGGAACTTGTTAAAGTCTTAATAAAATAAAAGCGGGGAGTTTTATTTCCCCGCTTGAATGGATTGGCACGCCCGGAGGGATTCGAACCCCCGACCAGCAGGTTCGAAGCCTGCTGCTCTATCCAGCTGAGCTACGGACGCATAAGTTACATTAATACCTGAATCTGGTTGAGTAAGGTTCGGTTGACTCTCTTTGCATATCATTTTGACGCCTGGAAGAGTCGTTTTCAGGAGCAGGGGGTTTGGCGCCTCTCCTTTGAGGACGTTGTTTTTTCTGCTCTTCAGGCTTTTGAGGCATACTACGGGCTTCTTCTTTCTGGTATGCCTTTCTAATCTCATCCCTGTCATTCTTTAGTTTCTTTTCAGCGGCTTCAATGGCTGCCTTGTCACCTGATCTTCTGGCTTGTTCCAGAGCTTCGCGATCTTTTGCTAAACGCTCCCAGTTCTGTGACTCTTGCTGTTCTTGTGCAGGCTTTTCTTTTGCCTTGGGCAGAGCACTTGGCATTAAGTTCAATTCAGCGTGAGACTCAGAAACTGAAAGGATTATTAAAATAAATGCAACAAGATAGCGCATAATCACTCCGTCATGGAATACTGGATACTTATGACATCATCTTTCTTGGTTGGCAACAGCTGTTTGCTGTGTATGGCCTGACAAAGAGTAACGATTCATGAACTCCTTCAGCTGTCTGGCGGTTTCGCTGTTATTGTCAAGTTCAAGGTAGCGCCTCCACAAGGCGAACCCCTCATCATTCTTGTTCAGCAATACTGACAGAATGAAACCCTTGCTGTAAAGCGCTTCCAGGTTGTCCGGAGCAAGTTTCAACGCCCTTTCAAAAAACAGGAGGGCTTGTTCCGGCTTGTTTGCCTTGCGGTACATGGTGCCCTGATCTACAAGCACTTCTATTGAGTCAGGTTTTATTGCAAGAGCCCTATCATAGGCCTTGATAGCCTCATCCGTTAATTCTGCCTCATAACAAGCGTTCCCCAGCAAAACCCAGTTATTTAACACCAGCGGATTTACAGATGCCTGAGTGGTTAGCATGGCAATGCGGCTGCTCTCTTCATGGCTTAGATCGTCAATTCTTTTGGAGGGGGTCTGGAATGTGTCCAGGTTGAGTTCAGGCTCTTGATCTTCTAAGGCTGCGGAAGCATTGTCCGGGCAGACCATGCGGACAGCCATGTCCAGTTCGGTTTCAGGTATGATCACCTCTTGAGGGGTAGTTGATGCGATGCTTCTGACCAGCTTTCCATTTTTGTCAAAGACCATGGTTTTTTTCAGGGCAGCCGTCATGACGGAACAATCCAACAGGTATTCTTCCTGGTGCTGGCTGTAGTTGCGGACGGCAAACCTTGCCCCCTCCTGCATACGCTGTTTTCCGCTTTTGGCAATACGGGCGAGACGGATAATCTGATACTGTTCCGGTGGGGCAGACTCGCCGTAATGTAATAGCATCAACACCCTGTGGCGGTTTTCATCAAGCAGTTGCCATGCTGGAGGGGAGTCGGCATTGGCAGCAAGACAGGCTGCTGCAGGCAGCTGACAGCATACTGTTGCAACAAGAATGAAAAGTATCCAGCTGATTGCTACTATACCCACTTTATGCTCCCGGAACTGATGATATGGGATATATTACTTGAAAATCAGATATTTACAATATCCATTTTGCCGGTGATCCATTAACTGACTGGGCGGGCTGTTCTGGCTTGACGCTATCGGTTATTTAGGGTAGTTTTGCAGAAATTTGTGTCTTATTCCGAGGTTACAGCATGCGCGTTATAGCCGGTACTGCCCGGGGAATCAGGCTTGCGGCCCCGCGTGGCATGCAGACTCGTCCTACAGCCGATCGAGTCAGAGAGGCATTGTTCAGCATTATCCAGAGCAGGATGGATCTGGAAGGGGCGAGGATACTGGACATATGTGCGGGTAGCGGGGCATTGGGCATTGAAGCCCTGAGTCGTGGTGGCGCAGCAGCAGTTTTTATTGAATCCGGCGCAGCCGCCTTGCAATGCATCCGCAAAAATCTTGAGCAGGCCCAGTGTATGTCCCGTGCCGAGTTGCTGCAGATGGATGCGTTGAAAGGTGTCAGACTGCTGGGCAGACGTGATGCCAGGTTCGAACTGGTACTCTTTGATCCGCCCTATGCATCGCAGCTTTATGATACCATACCTGCAGAAATAAGCACTGAGGAGATGCTTGCGCAGGATGGTCTGCTGGTTGCGGAATGTGCTGCCCGCGTGGTGCTTCAGGAACGGTTTGGCACGCTTGTCAAGATTGACCGCAGGGTCTACGGAGATTCGGCGCTGGAGTTGTATACCCGGGAGGATACATGAAAAAAATAGCAGTTTACCCAGGTTCTTTTGATCCGATCACCTATGGGCACCTGGATATCTTGGATAGGGGCTTGAAGGTTTTTGATGAAATCGTGATTGCGGTTGCCTGCAACTCTCAAAAACAGTCCCTGTTCACTATTGAAGAACGTCTGGAACTAATCGGCCGTGTTGTCAAAGACCGTGAGCGCGTACGCATCGATACCTTTCAGGGGCTTTTGATTGATTACATGAAAACCAACAAGGTTAAGGTGATTATCCGTGGACTCCGAGCCATATCGGATTTTGAGTACGAGTTTCAGATTGCCCAGATGAACAGCCTGATCGGTCATGGCATAGAAACCATGTTCATGATGACATCAATCCAGTACGGTTATCTTTCCTCATCTGTTGTAAGGGAGGTTTGTTCACTTAACGGCAATGTGGACCGTTTTGTGCCGGAGGAAGTCAAAAAGGCACTAAGGATGAAATATAAGCTGGACTGAACAGTCGCGGATTGACGCAAGCAATAAAGGGGGATACTGATGATTGTCAGGGACATGATTATTGCAGACATTATCCAACAGCACCCGGAAACCCTCCCCGTATTTAAACAATACAACCTTGAATGCTATGAATGCCAGATTGCTGATCTTGAAACCCTGCAGCATGGCGCCTCAGTACACAAGGTCAGCATCGAAGCACTTCTGGATGACCTCAACAAAGCTGCAGCCTTACATTAAAACCTTGCCGGGTTGAAAGCGCATATGATCGATAATGAAGAGTACCTGAAATACTTTGCAGTTGGCATGAAGGTCGGTGTCGGCATCCCTCTGCACAATGCCGAGGTCTTCCGCGATTGGGCCAGGATATACGCCATTGAGGAAGATCTGGTTTATCTGCAGCTTTCCCGTGATCAACTGCCTCCCGAGGCCAGTCTGCACGTAGGGTTGATTCTGGAGCTGAGGGGAGGCAAGGAGGGGGCGGGTTACAGCTGCCGTTCAATTATTGTGTCCGAGGGCGAAGAGCAGATGATTCTGCTGCGTCTGATCGGCGAGATTGTTTCGGATGAACTGCGGGAGTTTTACCGGATTGATGCATTTCTGCCGGTGAAATACTTCCGGACAGATGAGCAGCATCTGCATATCCTGGAAAAGGAATGGAACGAGCGCCGGGAGCAGCGTCTGGCTGACGAGTTGATGCGCAGGGAGCAGCAGTGGGAGCAGCGCAAGCTCCGCATCAGCAGACAGCAGTCTGATGAAGACGATATAGCTGCGCCTGATGAGCCGCATGAAGACGTAGAGCTGGAAGCACTGGAAAATATAATACCACTAGCTGCCAATATTAGCGGCGGCGGCATCCGTTTTGTGTCCCATGAACATTTCGCGGAAGACGAGTATGTCATTTTGGAAATACTTGTGCCTACACCCTGTCATATTGTCGACGTGGTTGCCAAGGTTGTCAATATCAGGCCAAACCTGGCAGCAGGTCAGGGTTGCAATAACGTTTCTCTGAAATTCGTGTTTATCAATGAACGGGACCGGGACGCTATTGTCAATTACATTGCCAACATCCAGCTGAAGCGCATCCGTATGCTGCGTCAGCAGTACGCCCTGCGCGGCGACCATCTGGATGACGGAGAAAAAGGACTTAACCAGGCCCAGCGCCGCAGGTATTTCATTTCCGCCGCTGTGTTACTGGTCTTGCTGGCTGTTATAGCCACTTCACTGGTAAACTATGCCAAAAAACACCCTGAAAACGAAATCGAGATGCTTTTTGAAGGCGGCCTGAAGAGGTATCTTGAAAAGGTGGGACGTTAACTCGCTGCGGCCGCAAGTATCAGATGGTTGGCCTTGGTGATAAATGCGGCATCCGGCCTGTCGAAATATATGCCTGGACTGTTGTCTTCAGCCATAACACCGCGCAGGAAAATGTAGGCGGCGCCGCCGAAATGTTTTTCATATGCATATCCCGGCAGTCTCAGCTTCAGCAGCCGATCCAGCGCAAGCGTATACAGATGATACTGCAGAATATAGGCGTGCTCCGCCATGGCCTCCCTCAGTATCTCCGGCTTGTAATCCTGGCAGCTGTTCCCCAGGTGATTTGATTTCCAGTCGATGATGTAATAGCGCCCGTTATATTCAAAGACCATATCAATAAAACCCTGCAAAAAACCACGGGTTTCCTTTAATCTCAGAGATGACAGCAGCTCATCAAAGCGGCCGTGTCGGTCACGGGACAATACCCCTGAAAATGAACCGCTCAGCACTCTGCTGCTGATCAGCTCCAGCGGCAGATAGAACTCCATTTCCGTGACCCATGTGTGTGATTTTAGCTGACTGAGCCTGAATCCGGGCTGATCTGGCAGCATCCCGGCATTGACCACGTTGTGTGCCATGCGCGTTACAGCCGTCAACCACTTCAAATCATAGCCGTTTCTGGCCAGACACGACCTGGCAGCATCCTCAAGCTGTTTGATATCGGCAGATGCAAAATCCAGTTTTTCAAACAGTTCGTGCAGACAGGTACCGGCCTCGGCACCACGCGGGAAATCGAAGATCGAGTATTCTCCTATGTTGTAAAATGCCTTGTAGCCGGGAGCGATACTGCGTGCATCCACATCATGGGGCTGCAGCTCCCTTTCGCTGCCGCCGGATATGGAACTGAAACTGGCAACGCGCCAGTCATTGCGGATATTGCCCCTGAATTTCCGGCAGACCAGATCGGCACCCCGGTAGTTGTCCATACCGTATCGAGGGGTGGTTTGGGCAGCAGGCATGGGCGTCATGGTGATACCAGACTCATCCCGGCAAAACCGTCCCAGATCATCAAGCAGTTCCTCAGGTGCAAGTGCCTTGAATGCCTCTCCGGAGCGGCCGTGCAGCAGCCTTGCCAGGGGCGCATGCTCAGCATCATTGAGCTTGCCCCACACAACATAGCATTTGAACTGGGCCCTGGTCAGGGCAACATACAACAGCCTTACCGCCTCGGCATCCTCCTCTTCCACTGCCATTGCCGCATGCTCGTCAAACTTTTCCGACCCGAGATCCAGCACGGCTTCATTGTGCTCATTATGGAACACGGCCGGTTTGTTTTTGCTGCGGGGGGCATCCCAGGCAAAGGGGATGAATACCAGCGGATACTGCAACCCCTTGCTGGCATGAATGGTGGATATGATCACGGCCTGTTCGTCGGTTTCCAGGCGCAACAGGTGGGTGTCATCTGAGCTGCCGGAAGTAATGGCAGATTCCAGCCATTTAATGGCGCTCCCCAAGCCGTTGCGGGGTGGTACGGCATTATGTACCAGTTCGGCACAGTGCATCAGGTTGGTCAGCCTGCGTTCACCGTCCGACAGCCGTAACAGGTGTCCCCTGGCACCGCATTCATCAAGCAGGATGCCGGCCAGAGCAACCGCGCCGCCATCGGCAAAGGCCTCGCTCATCCTGTTAAAGCGGCTGCGCCACAGGTCAAGCTGGCTATCATCAATCAGGATCATATAAAGCGTGTCAGCACTGATACCCAGCAGGCCTCCCAGCATGGCTTCCCAAACTAGCGCACTTCTGCCCGGTTCGGCTGCCGCGCGCAACACGAGCAACAACTCGTAAGCCTCGTCAGTTTCCAGCACCGACATATTACCGTTCTGCACAGACGGCACCCCGACGGCTGCCAACGCCTGCTGGATCAACTCCGCCTGGGCGTGGGTTCTGACCAGCACAGCGATATCCCCGGGAGTAATCCGCTTTTCTCCTGACTCGGCCGGAATGTAGTTGTCGGCCGTCAAAAGCCGCGCTATTTCATATGCCACTGCCTTGGCGATATCATCCCGGGCTACAGACTTGTTCAGTTTTTCTCCGGCATTAGCCCCGCAAATCCAGAACTGCAGCGGGGTTTCACACGTCTGCCTGTCCTGTCGCAAGCATTGATGATCGTTTCGGCCAGCCTGTGCTGTCTGAAAAATGATGTCTTTGAACAAAAACGGATTATCTGATGCCGAAAACAGGGCGTTAACCGCCTGCACCAACAGCGGAGTGGAGCGGCGATTGGTTGTCAGTGTCCAGCGCCTGGATGACTCTGCGGCAGAAGCCGCCGCCAGGTAGGCATGAATATCGGCATTACGGAAGCTATAGATAGCCTGCTTGGGATCGCCGATAATATACAGCGGGTAATCCTGCTCTGACACCAGTGTACGGAATATCTTCCATTGGGTCTGATCCGTATCCTGGAACTCGTCAATCAGCGCGGCCTGATAGCGCCGGCGGAGCAGAGCGGCAAGTTGATGACCGCCTTCATCAATATGCAAGGCTTGCTTGAGATCTGTCAGCAGATCTTCAAAGCAGCGTACATTGCGCTCTTTCTTGCGACGGGGGATTTCTTGTCGCATCCAGCTGATCAGCTCCAGCTTAAGCTTTATCTGCATACGGTTGGCACTGTTTTCCAACGCCTCGCAGGCCTGCATCAAATCCTGGGCTGTGTCAAAAAAACGGTGTCTAGGCGCGCTGCCGCCTTTCTTTGTTTTGGAGTTGATATGGTCAGTGCAGAACAGTTTCAGTCTTTTGCAAGATTCGGCGGGATCAGACCCAAACCAGCTGTCCAGCTCATTGGCAGCGTCATCAATTTGAGCGGTTTTGTAGCTGTTCTGGTTGAGATTGGCGTTTTTCAACAGGGCGATAATCTGTCCTTTTTCAGCACTCCAGATATCCGCAGCCGCCTGAAACAGGATAAGGCAATGGTTATAATGGGTGTCATAATCATCATTCACTGCTTCCGGCAAAATGGCTATCTCCGGATTCTGGCAGATGAACCTAACCTGCTCCAACAGCATGAAGGGGGTATGACCGGACGCAACCAGCTGCCGGCTGAAGCGGTCCCGGCCAGACAGTATGTTGCGGCGCCAGAAGTCGGCAACACATTCCTGCAGGATGTCCTGCTGATCTGCAATCATCTCGGTATCGAACAGGGAACCGGTTTCAAAGGCATTTTCGCTGAGCGCCCGCTGGCAGAATCCGTGGATGGTAAAGATGGCTGCATCGTCAAAGGCATACAAAGCCCTGGTCAGCAGCCGTTCGGATGTTTCATTCAGCAGGTCGCTGTTATACAGACAGGTTTCCAGCTCATCTTCAGGCAGGCGATTGCTGCGAATCATCTCCAGCGTGGAGACAATACGCTGGCGAATCCTTTCTTTCAGTTCTGCCGTGGCCGCTTTGGTGTATGTGACAACCAGGATATCCTGAGGCTTCAGTGACTTCTGCAGCAGCAGGCGCATGTACAGGGCCGCAATGGTCCAGGTCTTGCCTGTGCCGGCGCTGGCCTCAATCAGATTGAGTCCGTTAAGCGGTATGTCGCCAAGTCTGAGCGGGTTCATAATATTACTATCCCATGCGTATCAGGAATACACCGGCCAGCACAACTGCCGCAGATACCAGCCTGATCCTGCCGAAGGATTCCTTGAGAAAAAGGATGCCGATCAGCACCCCCATGATAATGCTGACCTGCCGCACCGGTACGGCGTAGCTGACCGGAGTCATATTAAGACCATAGCGGAATGTCAGGAATGAGGTCATGATTACTGGCCCGCTGAGCATGATGGGTCGCCAGTTTGCACGAAACTCTTCAAGGATCAGCGGATGATATTGAGGACGCAGCATGTTCAGCGACATCAGCAGCAGCATCATGATCACCATAAAGAAGGTGAAGTGTAGCGGCGAATAATTGTTAACCCCGGTTTTTTCTGCCACCGAACCAATGGAATAGATGAACCCGGCTGCCAGCGATGCCTGTACAGACTGGCTGCGTAGGTCGCGGAACGGTCTGAGCAGATCGCTGATGGCCAAGCGCTGCAGCTGTACGGAATAAGTGCCCAGGATCACCAGCAGAATGCCGCAGAGTCCGGTCAGGCTGATCTGCTCTCCCAGCAGCAGAAAGCCCCAGATGGGTACATAAATGATCGAAGTCTGGGTCAGCGGATAGACAATGGAGAGGTCGCCGCTGCGGTAGGCCCGTCCATTGAGCAGGTGATACAGCACAAAACAGGTGGCGCCAATGGTGAACATGAACGCGGTACGCAGGTCCGGCCATGTGAATGGTTCGGAAATGAACGGCAGCAGCATGGTGAACAGAGTGCTGGAGATAACAAACATCCACCAGATGAAGACGGTTTTATGGCGGCTCTTCTTGACCAGCAGATTCCAGATGGCGTGTGTCATTGAAGATGTGACTATCAGCATGAAGGCAAGGTTTGACATGTGGGCATTATAGTCAAGCCGGGTAGGGGATACAAACAAAACAAACCAGATGCCTGATAAAACGTTTTATCTTTATGTTTATGCTGCTATTGCCGCCTGGCGCAGTTTCGTAATATCCCTAAGCGGCGGCGCTCCGAACAGGCGATTGTATTCGCGGCTGAATTGTGAAGGGCTCTCGTAACCAACTTCAAAGGCTGCGCTGGCCGCATCCAGTTGTTCTGCCAACATCAGCCGCCTGGCCTCATGCAGGCGCAGGTGTTTTTGAAACTGCAGCGGGCTTAAGGCGGTCATGGAACGGAAATGGCTGTGGAACGAAGAACAGCTCATGCGGGCTCTGGCTGCCAACTCTTCAATTTTCAATGGTTGTGAATAGTTGCTTTTCAGCCATTCGATCACCCGGGCTATCTGCTGGCTCTGACTACCAGCCGAGGCAATCTGACGTAGGCGCGCCCCCTGATCACCCACCAGCAGCCGGTAGATAATCTCTCTCTGGATGACCGGTGCCAGGATCGGGATATCCTGCTCTTCATCAAGCAGATCCACCAGACGCTGAAAGGCAGCCAGTAACGGAAGGGTGATCTCGCTGGTAGCCATGCCTCGACTGGACTGTTGTTCACGGGGCGTGGGCAGGTCGCTGTCCACCATCATCTTTGATACCTCTTTCATATCCAGCAGCAGCCTCAGCCCCAGATAAGGTTTTTCCTGGCTTGCCTCGGTTACCTGTACGATTGTTGGCAACTGCACCGAAGTAATCAGGTAGTGGTTTGCGTCATATATATAAGTCTCCTCCCCCAGCATTACGCGTTTGGCCCCCTTTGTAACCAGACAGACACTCGGCTCATACATGCCGCTGACAGGTTCGGTAGGCGCTTCACGCCTGAAAAGCGCCAAACCGGGAATTGCGGTTGTAAACAACTCCTCGCTTCTGGTCAATCGGGCAATGCTCTCGCCTAGTGTTTTGCGTGCAGCTTCTTTTTTGTTGTCCATATAAACTCCCAATTATCTGTTCCGATTGACTTTAGCTGCGGCTGAATATGACAAAAATATTAACAGCCTGGTTGTAGAATTACAACACTGCATAAGGCTGTTGCAGGATTAGGCAAGAAATGCGGAGGATTGTGCTATCAGCTTAAATATTCAGTGTAGTTTGTAGAATCAGGCAAGAAAAGAATAGGAATGGTCTACAGGCTTTGGCAGCACCTGAGTAGAATACAAACAAAAGAATGACATATGAAAACCGACATTTTTGAAATAGAAATTAATTCAGGGAGATAACAATGCAAAAGAGAACACTGGGTAAAAGTGGTCTGGAGGTTTCGGCACTTGGTTTGGGCTGCATGGGGATGAGCTTTTCCTATGGTCCGCCAAAAGATAAACAGGAGATGATTGCACTGTTGCAGGCTGCTGTTGATTGGGGGGTCACCTTCTTTGATACGGCGGAGGTCTATGGTCCTTTTCTTAACGAAGAACTGCTGGGCGAGGCGCTATCGCCGTTGCGAGACAAGGTGGTGATTGCCACCAAGTTTGGTTTCAATACCGCGGTTGATCCTCGCGGGACGGCCGGCGCACCTATGCTGAACAGCCGGCCTGAGCACATCAAACAGGTGGCCGAGGCTTCGCTCAAGCGCCTCAGAACTGATGTCATCGACCTCTTTTATCAGCACCGGGTTGATCCGGATGTGCCGATTGAAGACGTAGCCGGTGCGGTCAAAGAGTTGATTCAGGAGGGCAAGGTCAAACATTTCGGACTGTCCGAAGCCGGAGTAGAGACTATCCGCCGCGCCCATGCCGTGCAGCCGGTTGCCACAGTTCAGAATGAATATTCGTTATGGTTTAGGCGCCCTGAAGACGGATTGCTGCAAACCCTTGAAGAACTTGGCATCGGACTTGTGCCTTACAGCCCGCTGGGCAAAGGGTTTTTGGCAGGGAAAATGGATGTAACCACTACTTTTGACAGCACTGATTTCCGCAGCACTCTGCCCCGCTTTACCCCTGAAGCGCTGCAGGCTAATCAGGCCATGGTTGATCTGCTGGCCCGCATCGCCGTACAGAAAAACGCTACCCCGGCCCAGGTTGCCCTGGCCTGGCTGCTGGCCCAGAAACCCTGGATCGTACCTATTCCGGGCACTACCAGGCTGGAACGTCTGGAGGAAAACATTGGGGCCCTGCAGGTGGAGCTCACAGCCGGTGATCTGAATGAGATACAGGAGGCCTCGGCCATGATCGCTGTACATGGTGACCGTTATCCGGAAGCGTTGGAGAGATTGACCGGACGGTAAATATATGGATACACACAAAAGGAGAAACGATATGAACAACTTTATTTTCAGCATTCCGACTACTGCTTACTTCGGCAAGGGGCAAATCAGCATTCTCGGTGAAACCATCAGACAGCATGGCGGCAGCAAGGTGCTTTTGGCCTATGGTGGAGGAAGCATCAAGGCCAACGGTATCTATGACGCAACGATAGAGCAGTTGAACAAGGCCGGTTTGAACTTTGTGGAGCTGAGCGGCATCCAGCCCAACCCGCGCATTGAAAGTGTGGAAGAGGGGATCCGCTTGTATCGCGAAAACAGCTGCGATTTTATCCTGGGGGTAGGGGGAGGCTCCACCCTGGATGCCTGCAAAGGGATTGCCGCAGGCGTCAAATATGACGGCCCGGTTTCGGACCTGTTTCGTGATGAGACAGGCCTTTCTCCCATTTGTGCTGCTGCCCCGCTGGCAACGATCCTGACCATGGCCGGGACCGGCTCGGAACTGGACATGGGGGCGGTCATCACTGTAGGTGCGGATCACAAGAAGAAGGTCCTCATGCATCCCCTGCTTAATCCAGTATTTTCGGTCCTGGATCCGGAATATACGTTTACGGTGCCTGAATACCACACCATGGCTGGCGTAGCTGACATCCTCTGCCACCTGATGGAGCTGTATTTCGCGCCGGAATCTGGCACAAATGTGCAGGACAGGATGAACGAAGGGGTGATGAAGGCTGTCATCGAGGATGCGCCCAAACTGCTGGCCGATCCCAGAAATTACGATGCCCGTGCCAATATCATGTGGGCCAGTTCCATGGCCCTGGCCGGATTCCAGTTTGGGCTTGGCAAAAAGGCGCTCTCCTTTCCGCTCCATGGTATGGGACATGAATTTTCCAGTATGTACGACATGACTCACGGCGTCACCCTGGCTCTGCTGACGCCGGCCTGGATGCGCTTTACCATGACCGCGGCCCCGCAACAGATGCCTATCTTTGCCCGCTTTGCCAGAAATGTTTTCGGCATACTGGATCAGGATGATGTCGTTGCCGCTGAAGCTGGAGTGAAGGCGCTGGAGTCATTTTACGCGACCATCCAAATGCCTGCTAACCTGCGCGAGGCTGGTGCTAGGGAAGCAGATCTGGAAATAATTGCAGCCAAGTCCGTGGAAGAGGGAAAACTTGGCACCCTGGCGGTAATCGGCAAGAAAGAGGCGCTGCAGATCATGCGTGCGGCATTTTGATATAAAGTAGCCTTCTCCTCTAATACCGTTATGGCGTTAGAGGAGAAGGCAGATAATGTGACTTTACCGCCTATTTACTCAAACCAGCTTGGTTTTACATCTACCGGCAGGCCGTCATTTTCGGTGAAATGTATCAGACTCTGGGCTTCGGTCTGTACGCAGATAAAGCGGAGCGGGCCGTTGTTGCCGGCCTTGATGCAGCGAGCTCCTGCCGGATCAATGCGGATAACGCTGCCGGCCTGCACATTGAACTCATCTCCATCAATATAGAATCGCCCCTGGCCGTTCAGGACTACATAGATTTCCTCGTTGCGCTTGTGGGCGTGGACAAAAGGCACGCTTACACCGGCTGGCAACTCATTGACGGATACCTCCGCGCCGGTCAGCTCCAGTTGGTCATGCAATACTATCCTGCCGCCACCATTGATCTCACCGCAAGACACTAGCTTATAGTTCTTTCCTTGTTTTTCCATGTTCTACTCCTCTTGTTTTCAAATATTTACATGCTCAGTTTAATTACAGCTGCAATATCAGGTTGTAAAGTAGGCATGTTTTTGTAATATAGTAATCAAAACGTAACTATTGGAGGAAAACAGCATGTTAGCAAAACGAGAATTGCCGGCCTGTCCTGTGGTGACCACCGTCAGCTTGATTGGCAACAAATGGAAACTGCTGATATTGAGGAATCTGTTGAGCGGTCCCAACCGTTTTGGTGAGTTGCTGAAAGGTATTCCGGGCATCAGCCAGAAGGTGCTGACCGACAACCTGCGTTCCATGGAGAGTGACGGGCTTTTGATCCGGACAGTCTATGCCGAGGTGCCGCCACGGGTCGATTACCGGCTGAGTGAAACAGGAGAGTCGTTGCGTCCGATCATGGCGGTGATGAAAGAGTGGGGGGAGAGTTATCAGGCATTGATGCAGAAATGATGCATGCAGTTTTTTTACAATAAAAGGCCCTTCAAAATGATCTGAAGGGCCTTTTATGTTTGTGCTGAATGTTAGTCGGGTATTATGCGCACTCGGAGTAGCCGCACACATGGCAAACCATGCAGCCGCCTTCATGCTCGACGATGCCGCCGCACTCCGGGCAGGCGCCGCGTTCCTGATGGGCAACCTCGGCATTCATGTCATATCCGTTCTCCATCATGTGGGACTGGATCGCCTTGGCCACTGCATCGGCGCAGGAGAGAATGCGGTTTTCGCCGAACCCGGAAGGGCAATGGCAGGAAATGCCCAGCAGCTGCTTGACAACCTGGCGGGCCTGGATACCGCTGCGCCATGCCAGTGACACCATGCGGCCGATAGCCTCGCTCTGGGATGCGGCGCAGCCGCCGGCCTTGCCCATGGTGGTGAAGAGTTCGAACAGCCCGTTGCTGTCTTCGTTGACTGTGATGTAAAGCGGTCCGCAGCCGGTCTGCATCTGATAGGTCCAGCCGCGCAGCGCCTTGGGACGCTCACGTTTGATGGCCTTTTTGTCATCGCTGAATGTCGCGACAGCTTCCAGCGGAGTGGCATCTTCCTTCTTGCCTGCTGTGGAGAGTACCTGCATGTCGCGCGAACCATCCCTGTAGATGGTGACGCCCTTGCAGCCAGTCTGGTAGGCCAGCATGTAGACGTTTTCAACGTCCTCAATGGTGGCAGTATTAGGGAAGTTAACCGTCTTGGAGACTGCATTGTCGGTGTAAAGCTGGAAGGCCGACTGCATCTGGATATGGTCGTTGGGTTTGATGTCGTGGGCTGTTACAAAGATATCCTGAATATCGGACGGTACTTCGTCCAGTCCGTGTACGCTGCCGTGTTCGGCAATCTTGCGCATCAGCTCGACGGAATAGAAACCACGCTCCTTGGCAATTTGCTCAAAGATAGGATTAACCTCCACCAGCACGTTGTTGTCCATGACCGTGCGGATGTAGGAAACGGCAAACAGTGGCTCAACGCCCGATGATGCATTGGCGATGATGGAAATGGTGCCGGTGGGGGCGATGGTGGTGATGGTGGCGTTGCGCATGGGGGCAGCGCCTTTTTTGTCAAAGGTGGAACCCTTGAAGTTGGGGAATGCACCGCGTTTTTTGGCCAGCTCCTGCGATGCCTGGTAGCCTTCGTCCTTGATAAACTTCATGATTTTTTTGCCAAGCTTGACCGCTTCTTCGGAGCAGTAGGCTACGCCCAGCATGATCAGCATGTCGGCCCATCCCATTACACCCAGGCCGATCTTGCGGTTGGAGTGGGTCATGTCATGGATCTGCGGCAGGGGGTAGTTGTTGACCTCGATGACGTTATCCAGGAAATGTACGGAACTGTGGATGACATTTTTCAGTCTGTTCCAATCGATTGCGCCATCCTTGACAAACTTGCCCAGGTTGATGGAACCCAGGTTGCAGGATTCATAAGGGAGCAGCGGTTGCTCGCCGCAGGGGTTGGTGGATTCAATTTCGCCAACCAGCGGGGTGGGATTGTCGCGGTTGAGGCGATCCAGGAAGATGATGCCCGGCTCACCGTTCTCCCAAGCCTGTTTGACAATGCGCTGGAAGACCTTGCGCGCGTTCAGGGAACCACACGGTTTTTTATCGCGCGGATTGATCAGTTCATATTCCTCATCATGCTCGACAGCCTGCATGAACTTTTCGGTCAAGCCAACGGAAATGTTAAAGTTATTAAGATGGGTCTGATCGGCCTTGCACATGATGAAGTCCATGATATCCGGGTGATCGACCCTGAGGATACCCATGTTGGCGCCGCGCCTGGTGCCACCCTGTTTGATGGTTTCGGTGGCCACGTCGAAGACACGCATGAAGGAGATGGGGCCGCTGGAAATACCGGTTGTCGAGCTGACAACGTCATTGGCCGGACGCAGCCGGGAGAATGAAAAACCGGTGCCGCCGCCTGATTTGTGAATCAAGGCTGTATATTTGACGGCGTCGAAGATCTCGTCCATGGAATCGCCGACAGGTAGTACGAAACAGGCGGAAAGCTGTCCCAGTTCACGACCGGCATTCATCAGGGTTGGGGAGTTGGGGAGAAACTCAAAGCTGGTCATCATACGGTAGAACGTTTCAGAAACCGCTTTGACATCGCTTTTCTTGTCAAATTTTGCATCCGCAGCCGCAATGGTATCGGCTACACGGCGGAACATGTCGGCCGGAGTCTCAATCGGTTTACCGCTGTTGTCACGTCTTAGATAGCGTTTTTCCAGAACGGTCAAAGCGTTTTTGGAGAGTTCCTGTATGGTGTTGCCCTGCGTTTCCTTTTTCATCCGATTCCCCCCTGAGTTCAATAAATGCTGTTAAATCAAATAATTGTATAACTACAGTTTGATAGATTGTTTGTACTATATTTTGTGTGTGCCGGAAAAATTAACCACAAGATATATGGAGTGTCAACAGATAAATTATTAAAATCATAACCTGCTGAAACAACTTGAAAACATTTTGCGTCATGAAGTTTAAGTAGATGTAGGCTGCCGAACAATGAATTTTACAGACCCGTTCAAATGTGATAATTGAAAAAGCCATATTTTCAGTAACGATTCGTCATGAGGTGATACATTGACTGCTGTTTCTGCCAGAACCAGACATGTTTTTAAAACTCTCCCGCTGCTTATGTTTGCCGGACTTGCAATTGTGCTGTTACAGTCTGCCGATGCCTCTGCAACCGCCGTCCGACAGCGCGAGTTCAGTTATGAAAATGTGACTCTGACCGAGGATACGGTCTGGCGGGGCCGGGTGACCGTCAGAGGCTCGCTTGTCGTCGCCGCGAACGCTACCTTGCGCATCGAGGCGGGTACTACGATCAGGTTCGGCAAAACCCCCATACTGGATCAACTCCCCAATCTGGTGGTCATGGGCAGACTGCACTGCAGCGGCACAAAATCAAATCCGGTTGTCTTTAGCTCCATGTCGGACCAATCCTGGGGTGGGATCGTGATGCTTGCAACTGAAAAGAAAAACCTGATGGAGCATTTCCGTATAGAAGGTGCTCTAAAGGCGGTGGAAGCGCGTTTTTCGCATCTTACCATGCGCCATGGCCTCATCCAGAGGGGCGTTCATGGCATCGTTGCTTCCGATGCAGTGCTGCATGCCTCCCACGTACAGCTGAATGTTGCAGATCGCGGCGTGCAGGCCACCGGCAGCGAATTCGAATTCAGGCACGGCAGCATTAAAGGGGGCAGGCACGGCATTGAGGCCTTTGATTCAACCTTGGATATCTATTACGGGACCATCAGTTCCTGCCTGGTAAGCGGCATCACGGCAAAGGATTGCCGGGTCAGGGTCAGGAACACGGTTATTTCAGACTGCGTTGCGGGCGCTATGTTCCATGGAGGAGAGGGGCAGCTGCTGCTCAGCCAGTTCAGGCAGAACCGTGATGCGGCCCTGTACCTTAAATCGGCGAGATTAAAGGTAAGCCGTTCCATGTTCTTTGCATCCCGGCGCGACGCGGTCACTGTTGAAGACGGCAACGCCGTGTTTTACGGCAATGTGTTTGAAGGTAACCAGGGATATAATCTGGTCAATAAAGGTGCGGAAGACGTTCTGGCAATTCAGAACTGGTGGGGCAGCAACAGCGAGCCGGCCATAAAATCCAGGATACAGGACAACAAAAACGGCCAGGTCGGCATTGCCCCGTGGCTGCCTCAAAAACCTGCTGCGCTGCCGTTTTGATCTTAAAGTAATAGCTTAAACTATATGACTCAACAAATTGATAACAAAGCGAATAATCTGATCTATCTCGATAATGCCGCCACAAGCTTTCCTAAGCCGCCGGAGGTCTATCAGGCTGTCATGCACGCCATGCAGGAGATCGGTGCATCACCGGGGCGGGGCGTTTACCGTACGGCCATGGAGGCCTCCCGGCTGCTTTTTCAGGCACGGGAAAGTGTGGCGCGATTATTTGGCGCAGCAGACTCCTCCAGGATCATTTTTACCCACAGCGCTACTGAATCACTGAATATGGCCCTGCAGGGCGTACTTGCCTCTGGTGATCATGTCGTCACTACCAGCATGGAACACAATTCCGTTTTGCGGCCCCTAAATGAGATGTCCGGAAACGGCGTGGAAGTGACCGTAGTTCAGGCGGATGGGCAGGGGCATATTGCCCCGGAAGATATCAGCAAGGCCCTGAAGAAAAATACCCGCTTGATCGCTGTCAGCCATGCCTCCAATGTCTGCGGCATTATTCAGCCCATCAAAGCGATTGCCCGCATAGCCCGAGCGTCTGGTGTGCTGATGCTGGTAGATGCCGCCCAGACGGCCGGCGCACTGGAGATTGATGTGGTCAGGGATGGCATTGACTTGCTGGCGGCGGCCGGTCATAAGGGGCTTATGGGGCCACAGGGTACCGGTGTGCTTTATGTAGGTCCGGGCATCACTATCAGGCCGCTGCTGTCCGGTGGCACCGGGTCTGATTCGACAGAGGTCTTTCAGCCGCAGGGTCTGCCGGAAGGTTTTGAGGCCGGTACACACAATCTGCCTGGCATTGCCGGACTTAAGGCCGGGGTGGAGTTTATCCTGCAGCAGGGGGTTGCGGCTATCCGCAAAAAAGAGCAGAGGCTGACACGCTATATTGCAGAGCGGCTTTCAGGTGAATCCACCATATCGTTTTGCGGTCCGGGTATCGGCGAAGAACGCATGCCTGTGCTGTCTCTTTCAATTGACGAAATGGATCCCGGCATGCTGGCATTCATGCTGGACCGCCATTACGGCATTGCAGTAAGGGCCGGGCTGCATTGTGCGCCGGAAGCACACCGGAGCCTGGGGACCTTCCCGGAAGGCACCTTGCGGGTCAGCCCCGGCTTTTTCAACGACAGCAATCAGGTTGCTATTTTTTGCGATGCCATTGTAGAATGCATCCAGCGCAGATAATCCCTCCATTATCCAGGAAAGGCAAACATGAAAAACTTCATCCTTGATACCAACGTGCTTCTGCATGACCCCCAGTCACTGTTTAAATTTCAGGAAAATAATATCTTTATCCCCATCACTGTCATTGAAGAGGTGGACAAGTTCAAAAAAGATATGAACGAAACCGGCCGCAATGCCAGGATGGTTTCACGCATACTGGACACAATGCGTGAAAAGGGTTCCCTGGCTGCGGGCATTGATTTGCCCGGCAGCGGCGTGCTCAAGGTTGTGCTGTTTTCCGAGGCGTTCTACAAGCATCTGCCGGTTGACCTGCGGGGCGACAGCAACGACAACCGTATCCTGGGGGTTGCCCTGGATGTGCAGCAAAAGCAGCCCGATATCCCGACCATCTTTGTCACCAAGGACACCAATCTGCGCATCAAGGCCGATACGGTGGGGCTGGCGGCAGAGGACTACGAAAACGACAAGATTGACATCCAGGACCTTTATTCTGGCACCCGCGCTATCGAGATGTCGGCCGAGGCTATTGACCGCTTTCATGGTCAGGGGTGGCTGGATGCGCCACAGGGGATTTCCCCCAACGAATTCATTACCATCATTGATAACTCTAATCCTTCACACAGCGCTGTCTGCCGTTACGACAATGCCAGCGGCAAGATTGTCCCTGTACGCAAAGCCCCCAAAGAAGGGGTCTGGAGCATCTTTCCCCGCAACATGGAGCAGTCGTTTGCCCTGGACGTGTTGATGGATGACACCATCAAGCTGGTCACCCTGGTGGGCAAGGCCGGCACCGGCAAGACCCTGTTGGCTATCGCCGCCGGCTTGCAGAAGGTGGCAGAGGAAAATATCTATAACCGTCTGCTGGTGTCGCGTCCAGTGTTTCCCATGGGCAAGGATCTGGGATTCCTGCCCGGCGATATCGAGGAGAAGCTGACCCCCTGGATGCAGCCCATCTTTGACAACGTCGAGTTGCTCATCTCCGGCCATGAGTCGGAAAAGCGCCGCAGCAAGGGTTACAAGGAACTGATGGCCATGGGACTGCTGGATATCGAGCCGCTGACATACATCCGCGGGCGTTCCATCCCCAACCAGTATCTGATTGTGGACGAGGCCCAGAACCTGACTCCGCATGAGATCAAAACCATTGTCACCAGGGTCGGCGAGGGGACCAAGATCGTGCTTACCGGCGACCCCTACCAGATCGATAACCCCTATGTGGATTCCTCCAGCAACGGCTTGACCTTTCTGGTTGAAAAGTTCAAAGGTGAAAAGATTGCCGCCCATGTAACCCTGACCAAGGGGGAACGCTCGGAGCTGGCTGAACTGGCTGCCAATCTGCTGTAAGACAGACCTGCCACAGAGGACACAGAGAGCGAAGAGAACTTCAGCTAACCCGAGGTTACCTCTTATCCTCCGTGTCTTTTGTGTTTTTAAGGTTGTCATTTGATTTGCCCTGTTAATCTCTGTGTCCTCTGTGGCAAATGTATTTTGTGTTAAAAGGTTGAATTCATGCTTATTCTTGCCATAGAAACATCCTGCGACGAAACCGCGGCAGCGGTTGTGCGCGACGGTCAGGAAATTCTTTCCTCGGTTGTCTCCTCACAGGTGGCCATACACGCCGAATACGGCGGTGTCGTGCCGGAGATTGCTTCCCGCAAGCATCTGGAGATGATCTCGCCGGTGATATCCCAGGCGCTGTCTGATGCCGGGGTAACCTTAAGCAGCATCGAGGGGATCGCCGTGACCCGCGGGCCAGGACTGTCCGGGGCGCTGCTCGTCGGTCTGTCCATGGCCAAGGCCTTGGCGTCGGCAGCCGGCCTGCCATTTGTCGGCATGCATCATATCGAAGGTCATTTATTCGCCTGTTTTCTGGAGCAGTCGGTCAAATTCCCCTTTCTGGGGCTGGTTGTATCCGGCGGCCATACCCATCTTTACCAGGTGGAGGGCTTCGGGCATTACCGCGCCTTGGGGCGCACATTGGACGATGCGGCCGGTGAGGCCTTTGACAAGACCGCTAAGATCATGGGACTGGCATATCCGGGCGGGGTGCATATCGACCGGCTTGCCCAGCAGGGCGACCCTCAGGCTGTACGCCTTCCCCGCCCGCTGATGCATGACGGAACACTCAATTTCAGCTTCAGCGGTTTGAAGACCGCTGTGCTGCAGCACCTGCAGAAACACCCGGCAGCGCTTGACAGCCGTGAAGCAGCTGACCTGTGCGCATCATTTCAGCAGGCGGTCTGTGATGTGCTTGCTGCCAAGACCGCCCAAGCGCTGAGGGAAAGCGGCATCAGCAGGCTGGTGGTCGCCGGCGGTGTGGCCTGCAACAGCGGTTTGCGCCAGCGCATGAGCCGTATGGCCGAAGAGATGGGGATTGAACTGCACATACCCGCACCGGCATTATGTGGCGATAATGCCGCCATGCTGGCCGCTCCCGGTAATTATTATCTTGAAAACAACATGGCCTCTGATCAGACACTGGATGTGACCCCAACCTGGGCCATGGACAGGATCAGGGAAAGGTTTTTGTAACGTGCGCGGCGAAAAGACGAAATCAGGACGTGGACCTTTAAAATCACTGGGACAGAACTTCCTGGTGGATGGCAACACAATCGATAGGATCATCCGTTCGGCAGCGCTGACATCCACCGACAGTGTACTGGAGATTGGGCCAGGCAGGGGGGCGCTTACCCGGCGCATGTGTGATCTGGCCGGCAGGATGGTGCTGGTTGAATATGACCACCTGCTTGCCGGGGAACTGTCAACACAGTTTCAGGACAATCCGTGTATCAGGGTGATCGACGGCGATATACTGGCGGTTGACCTGAAGGCCATGCTTGATGCGGAAACCCCCAAATGGAAGGTGGTCGCCAATCTGCCCTATAACATCTCAACCGAGGTGTTGTTCCGGCTGCTCGAGGTGCGCGACCGGGTTTCACGCATGGTGCTGATGCTGCAGAAAGAGGTCGGTGAGCGGCTGGCGGCCCGTCCGGGTAATTCCGATTACGGGGTGACCACCGTGCTTTTGGGGCTGTGGTTTGATATCCGCATGGAGTTCGTTGTGCCGCCTGGATGTTTCAACCCCAGGCCCAAGGTGGATTCAGCGGTGCTCAGTTTCACCCCGCTGGATAAGCCAAGGGTGGAGGTAGGGAGTGAAGATATCTTCCGCAGGGTGGTCAAGGCCGCTTTTTCCATGCGCCGTAAAACGCTGCTGAACTGTCTGAAATCATCGGGGCTGGCAGAAGGGGAACAACTGCCGGCCATCCTGGAGGCATGCGGCATTGACGGCAGGCGCAGGGGAGAAACACTGACCATGGAGGAATTTGGCCTGCTGTCGCGCAGGTTTTCCTCGCAAAACTAGCAAAAAAACCGCCACAAGGCGGTTTTTTTATTGTATTTTATGCAACGGCTTTAAATATAGGTTTCGGCGGCTGACGTTTCCCCGGTTCGCTCCGGCGCCAGAATTTTATCTGCTCAAGTTTTCGGAAGGGGACTCATGTCTGACACGATAATATATATCCTGGTCGGTCTGTCAGCTGTTTCAGTTGTTATGCTGGGCGTGCTGATCAGCAGAATATCACGTAGCGGCAGCGAAAATCGCATCAGTGATCTGGAGCGCATGCTGGAGCGCCAGGAGCGCACGTTGCGGGAAGAAATGGCCCGCAACCGTGAAGAGTCCGCCATGCAGGCCCGGCAGGGGCGTGAAGAACTGGTGGCCGCCATGACCGGGCTGGGGGACTCGTTGCTCAAACGCATGAGCGACATTGCCCAGTTGCAGAAGAACCAGCTGGATATCTTTGCCGCACAATTGAAGAGTCTGACCGCCAGCAATGAAGAACGGCTGGACAAACTGCGCGATACTGTCGAAGAACGGCTGCGGCTGCTGCAGGAGGATAATGCCAAAAAGCTTGAGCAGATGCGGGCAACGGTGGATGAAAAACTGCATGATACGCTGGAGAAGCGGCTGGGCGAGTCCTTTAAACTGGTCAGCGAACGTCTTGAGTCGGTGCAAAAGGGTCTGGGTGAGATGCAGAACCTGGCCAGCGGGGTAGGCGATCTGAAAAAGGTGCTGACCAATGTCAAAACCCGCGGCACTTACGGTGAAATACAGCTGGGCAGCCTGCTGGAACAGATACTGGCCCCAGGCCAGTATGAGATCAACGTGGAGACCCGCGCCGGCAGCGGCCAGCGGGTTGAGTTCGCCCTCAAACTGCCGGGGCGTGATGGTACTTCTACCGCTGTGGTCTGGCTGCCGCTGGATGCCAAATTCCCCCAGGAAGATTATCTGCGCCTGGTTGAGGCTCAGGAAAACGGTGATGCCGCAGCCTCCCTGGAGGCGGGAAAACAGCTGGAACGGGCGGTGCGTGAAAGCGCCAAGAACATCCGCGACAAATATCTAGACCCGCCGCAGACCACCGATTTCGGGGTCATGTTCCTGCCTACTGAGGGGCTTTACGCCGAGGTGCTCAAACGCTCCGGACTGTTTGAAACACTACAGCGCGAGTACAAGGTGGTTATTACCGGTCCGACTACTCTGGCTGCCTTGCTGAACAGCCTGCAGTTGGGGTTCCGTACCCTGGCCATTGAAAAGCGCTCTGCCGAGGTCTGGAACATGCTGGGCGCGGTCAGGACAGAGTTTCACAAATTCGGCGAGATCCTGGACAAAACCAGGAAGAAGATCCAGGAGGCCGGCAACCAGATCGACGCCGCAACTGTGCGCACCAGGGCCATTGAGAGAAAGCTCAAGGGGGTGCAGGAACTGCCAGCGCCAGAGGCCGCTGATTTGCTGGAACTGGAAGAGCAGACAGAGGACGACGCCTAAATGTCTGAAAAGCGCAACATAATGAAGGCTGTCGGCATTTTGGGCAGTGCCACCATGCTCTCACGCATCATGGGTATGGTCCGGGATATGGTGGTTTCGCGCCTGTTCGGGGCTGGCATGGCCACCGACGCCTTCTTCGCCGCTTTCCAGATACCCAACATGCTGCGCCGCTTTTTTGCCGAAGGTGCGCTAACCTCGGCCTTTGTGCCGACCTTCAGCAGCACATTGACCAACGATGGTGAGGAGAGGGCGCGTGAACTGGCCAATACCTGCTTCAGCCTGCTGACAGTGATCATGGCGGCTGTCACGGTGGCCGGCATGGCCTTTTCGCCATACATCGTCGGCCTGATGTATCCTGGATTCCATGAGATACCGGAGAAGTTCGAACTGACCGTCACGCTTAACAGGATGATGTTTCCCTACATCTTCTTCATCAGCCTGGTAGCGCTCTGCATGGGCATCCTCAATACGCTGAGACACTTTTTCACCCCGGCCATTTCCACAGTCTTCCTGAATATATCCATGATCCTTGCTGCGCTGTTCATGCGGCCTTTATTTGATGCACCGATCATGGCCCTGGCCGCCGGTGTGCTGATCGGAGGCTTCATTCAGCTGATCATGCAGCTGCCGGTGCTGTGGAAGAAAGGCTATCCTGTCAGGCCCAACTTCAACTTCAGCTGTCCGGAAGTGCGGCGTATTGCCCTGTTGATGGTGCCATCCACCTTCGGCGTCGGCGTCTATTACCTGAATATCACTGTCAGCGCTATCCTGGCCTCGCTGCTGCCGCAGGGGAGCGTCTCCTTTCTCTACTATGCCCAGCGTCTGTTTGAATTTCCCCAGGGCATCTTCACCGTTTCCGTGGCCCAGGCGGTTCTGCCCACTATGAGCAGGCAGGCGGCCGAAGGTGACCTGCAGGCCATGAAGGAAACCTTGGCGTTCGGTCTTAGATTGACCCTGTTCATTACCATTCCGGCCATGGCGGGTCTGATGGTTTGCGCCACCCCCATCTTCAGCCTGATCTTTATGGGCGGTGCCTTTGATTACTCTCAGGCTGTCAATTCTGCTCAAGCGCTCGTCTATTATTCCATCGGCCTCTCCTTTGTGGCACTAACCCGGGTGCTGGCGCCGGCCTTTTATGCCCTCAAGGATACAAAAACCCCGGTCTGGACAGCCTTTGCCGCTTTTTTGCTTAACCTGGCCTGTAGTCTGGCATTGATGGGGCCTCTTAAACATGGCGGACTTGCTATGGCTACCACGCTTTCTGCCTGTGGCAACATGCTGATGCTGCTCTGGTTTCTCAGACGCAAAATCGGGCCGTTTGGCGGCCGCAAGGTGCTGCTTTCCGCTGTTAAGTCTTTTCTGGCGGCCATGCCCATGGCTGCTGTGGTTTATTATATCTGCAGTTGTTTTGACTGGTCACAGTACGGCCTTACCCTGATTAAGGCTGTTGTGCTGGGGGGCGCCATTGCCGCCGGGGTGATTACCTACGCCGTTTGCGCCAGGCTGCTCAGGTCCGAGGAAACTCTGGACGCATTGACCATGATCAGAAAGAAACTGGGACGATGACCGACATGAACCAACCGGCAGATAGAAGTACCTCCATGAAGCAATCCGGCCGCCGCATCCTGCTGGTTTATCCTTCCAACCATAAACCGGGCTGGGAGAAGTATTTTCAGCTGCCCTACCATTCACTGCAGCAGGTGGCTGCCTGCATACCGACATCCTGGGAGGTCACGCTGGTTGATGAATTGCAGGAGGCTATACCATCTGTCCGGGACTTTGATATTGTTGGTCTGACCGCCATGACCCAGCAGGCCCCGCATGCCTATGAACTCGCTGACCGCTTTCGTGCCGAAGGCGTCACTGTGATCATGGGGGGCATGCATCCGACCGTACTGCCGGAAGAGGCCTTGCTGCATGCCAATGCAGTGGTGGTGGGAGAGGCTGAATCGGTGATGGAGACGCTGCTGGACGATTTTCAGAAAGGCGAGCTTAAACCTTTATACCAGTCGGCAATCCCGGATGGAGACCTGCTGGAGGTGCCCTGGGCCAGGCGCGACATTCTGGCCGGCAAGCGTTACCTTACCACCCAGACGGTTCAGGCCAGCCGCGGCTGCCCCTATAACTGCTCCTTCTGTACTGTAACGCCTTATTTCGGCAACCGTTACCGCTATCGCTCCCATGAGGATATTCTGGCCCAGATAAAATCGTTCGATCGAAAATTGGTTATTTTTCTGGATGACAACCTGCTGGGCAGTCCAGCCAAGGCTATTCCGTTGCTGGAAGGACTGGCAGAGATGGGTGTGCGCTGGGGCTCGCAGACCAGTCTGAGATTTGCGGAAAACGCCGAACTGCTCAAACTGGTGGCCCGTTCCGGTTGTATTGGCCTGTTTGTGGGGATCGAGTCTGTAACGGGCGAATTTTCGCACATCCCCAAGCTCAACGGGCGCTACAGCCAGAAAGAGCTGATCAAACGGGTGCAGGATGCCGGTATCATCCTGGAGGCATCCTTCGTGTTCGGGTTTGAAGACCACGATCAGAGCATCTTTGAAAAGACACACCGTTTCATTGAAGAGTGTCGGCCCAGTGTCCCCACCTTCAACCTGTTGACCCCTTATCCGGGCACCGCCTTTTTCCGGCAGTTCGAGCAGGAGGGGCGCCTGCTGCACAAGGACTGGGGCAGATACAACCATTCCGAAGTCGTATTCAGGCCCAAACTGATGACGCCGGAACAGCTGCAGCATGGCTGGACCCTGATGCGCAAGCAGTCTTACAGCTGGAGTTCGATCCTCTCCAGAAGCTCACTGGTGCCAGGTCGACGACTGACGAACCTGGCCTACAACATGCTCCGTATGGGGCCCAATCGGCGTTTGAAACTGAACAATCCTTTACCTGTAAAAGATTAGCAGGAGCAAGCAATGCCATGCATATCTCTGCCGGATACGCTGTTTTCGTCCCGATTTGACACCAGCATCGGCTGCGGTTTCGTGCTGGCCACGGAAAAAGGTGTCTGTCAGGTGATCCTACCTGCCTGGCCCGGCCACGGCCAACCCATCCTCTGTACAGCCCCTCCCAATATGCTGACACGCCAGGCCGCACAACTGCTGGAGCGATATTTTTCAGGCACCTTCACAGAGTTCAATGATATTGCCATCGACCTCACCGCCATGACCCCATACCGCTGTCACATACTTACGCTGATTCGCCAAATCCCTTATGGTGAAGCCAGAAGTTATGTGGAAGTGGCTGCTATGGCAGGCAGGCCGACGGCTGCCAGGGCTGTTGGCGGCGCCATGGCGGCAAATCCCATACCGGTGATTGTGCCTTGTCACAGAGTAGTGGCGTCTGATGGAAGCCTGACCGGCTTCAGTGCGTCAGGTGGTTTGATAATGAAAAAATATCTGTTGGAGTTGGAAAAAACTGATTTTAAAGGGGAAAAAATTAATTTAAAAAAGTAGTTTATTAATAGAATTTGGCATGAAAAAAATATGCGCGAAGAACATATTTTTTATTGACAAGCTAACTCCCCATAATACATGCATTTCTTGTAACTAGTTGTTATCATTGATAAAATCATCTGTTTAAAAAAACGGCAAAACGAAAAAAAACCTTTGAAAAATATCGCTTTTGCTTTTCATCAACATTGTTGTCAACAGTTTATCCACAATTATTGTGGATAAACTTCATGCAAGTAAAAACCTGGTTACAACCGTGCAATAAAACTATAGTTTGTTTTCTCTTTCCAATCTTTTGGCGTCTTCCCAGAACAGGTCCATCTCCTCCAGCGAAGCATCCTTCATCTGTTTACCCTGCTTTGACAGTGAGGTTTCAACGTGCTCAAAACGCTGCTCAAAGCGGCGGATGGTTTTGCGCAAGGCATCTTCCGTGTTAATGCTCAAAAAACGACCGAGATTGACAATTGCAAACAGCAGATCGCCCAGTTCTGACTCCATCTGTTCATTGTCACCGCTCTGCATGGCCTCTTCAAACTCGTGCAGTTCTTCCATGACTTTGGCAACGACCTGATCCACATGGTCCCAGTCAAAGCCGACTCTGGCTGCTTTCTCTGTGATCTTGTGCGCCTTCAGCAGCGCCGGCAGGTGAGGGGGGATGCCGGCCAGGGGGGATTTTCTTGTATTGCCTTTTTCAGCGCTTTTGATCTTTTCCCAGTTTTCGGTCTGGGCAGCGCTGTCAGTGATGATCATGTCGGCAAATACGTGTGGGTGGCGGCGGATCAGTTTTTCGTTGAGTATCTCAAGCACGTCGTTGATGGAAAACTGGCCGTTTTCTTCAGCGATGGCCGCGTGAAAAACTGGCTGCAGCAGCAGATCTCCCAGCTCTTCCTTGAGGTGTTCGGCATCATGGTTGTCAATCGCCTCGATCACCTCGTAGCATTCCTCCAGCAGATACCTCTTCAGGCTTTCATGGGTCTGTTCCGCATCCCATGGACAGCCGCCGGGTGCTCTAAGGCGTTTCATGATTGCCACCAGCTTTTCAAAACCGGGTTGTGCTTTATTTGCCATTATTTTTCCCTTTTCCAACAAAAAAGGGCTAGACGTTTCCGTCTAACCCATAATTTGTTTTGGTGGAGGTGAACGGGATCGAACCGATGACCTCTTGGCTGCCAGCCAAGCGCTCTCCCAGCTGAGCTACACCCCCACACGCAAAATGAAATCCTCTTTTAACAGAATGACTGTTACCTGTCAACACAAAATTGTATAGATTTTTCTGAATGCCTATTTGGGCTTGACTGGCAAAGCCCGTTTACAGTATATTGCCAAAGCTCTGCCGGAGTGGTGAAATTGGTAGACGCACTGGACTCAAAATCCAGCGGGGGCAACCCCATGCCGGTTCGACCCCGGCCTCCGGCACCAAGACATAATCCAGAAAAGTCTGGTGAAGAACATAAAGCCCTTAGAAATAAGGGCTTTTTCTTTTTGTGTTGTCCGGTGTTGTCCTCTTTGGTATGCTTAAATCCATAAGTTTTTGGGGCGGTTTTAAGTTGTAAACGCCCCAAAACCTAAATGGACGCCCCCAAAAAGGAGGAAAAAGCAATGCCTAAAAGGATTGTTCCACTTTCTGACCTACAAGTTAAAAATGCAAAACTCAAAGATAAGGAATACAAAATATCAGACGGAGGTGGTTTATTTATTCTCGTAACACCTTCCGGCGGTAAGCTTTGGAATCTCAAATATCGCTATAATGACAAAGAAAAGCGGCTTTCTCTCGGTGCTTATCCTGCTGTAAGTCTTGCCGATGCCAGACAACGCCGCGAAGATGCCAAGAAACTACTGGCAAACGGTGTTGACCCTGGTGAATTTAAAAAATCACAGAAAACTGCACGGTGTGAAGCAGCGGCAAATAGTCTTGAAATAATTGCAAGAGAATGGCACACAAAATACAAAGTCACTTGGTCACAAGTACACGCCTCAACAATCATTGAACGCCTGGAAAAAGAAATCTTTCCCTGGTTAGGTTCTCGCCCCATAGAAGAAATCAAAGCTCCCGATTTATTAAAATGTCTGCGCCGTATGGAAGACCGTGGCGCATTGGATACAGCCCACCGTGTAAGAAACCATTGTAGCAATATATTTCGCTATGCCATTGCAACGGGTAGGGCGGAAAGAGATATAGCATCAGACTTGCGTGGAGCCTTGCCGCCTGTCAAGGGTGGCCACTTCGCTGCACCAATTACCCCTAAAGAAGTTATCCCAATATTAAGAGCAATAGACAGCTTTGAAGGTTCTTTTGTCGTCAAATGTGCAATGCAACTTGCGCCCATGTTGTTTGTTCGCCCAGGAGAGCTTAGAGGGGCTCAATGGTCAGAAATAGACCTTGAAGCGGCTGAATGGAATATTCCTGCTGAACGCATGAAGATGAAAATTGCTCACCTTGTGCCATTACCAACCCAAGCAGTAGAAATCTTAAAAGCATTACAGCCGTTGACTGGCCACAGCAAATACGTTTTTCCGTGTCACCGTTCACCGCTTCGCTGCATGTCAGAAAATGCTGTTAATGCCGGATTACGCAGACTTGGATTTGAAAAGGCAGAAATTACAGGTCATGGATTCAGGGCAATGGCTAGAACGATACTTGATGAAGTTTTACATATCCGACCTGATTATATTGAACATCAACTTGCCCATGCCGTTAAAGACCCAAATGGCAGGGCTTATAATCGGACTTCCCACATTGAGGAACGCCGAAAAATGATGCAACTTTGGGCGGATTATTTGGAGGGGTTGAAACAGGGGGCGAAGGTTATTCCTTTGAAACGGACAGTGTAATGGTTATGATTATGATAACAGCTTACCTGTATTTTTTATGTAGCTGAGGCTCATCTAGTTTTTTCTTTCGTTCTATAACTACTAATAAATGATGTTGAATTGGTATTGTCCTTCTCGATCGTGGTGACGGAGTAGATGGTCTGCTAGATTCCTTTGGAATGCCTAGTTCTAAAGATAATTGTTCTGGGTATTTTTTTAATGATTCCATTGAAATAGCTATATTTAGGTGGGCTTCTGGAGGTAATTCTGTCCCTGTTGGGTCTAGGATTTCTAATGCCTTAAGTGTGGCATCCTCTGGCCCTATTTCGCGATTTCTAACTTTTACAAATAACCGCTTTAAGCGTGAAACTGCACCGGCATCAGTTTGGGTATGTTTCTTAAATACCTGGGCTACAGCTTGATCTTTAGAAGCTGCGTTAACAATAGCTTGAGCAACTGTATGCCCCTGACGTTTTATTATCTCTACGCCTTGAATAAAGCTGCCATATTGTGCAATTCCTGTATATAGAGCAGCTGCTGTATATAGTGCTACTTTGCCAAAGCCTTTGATAGAACCTTCTTCAACTGCAAGGTAGAGACTGTAATCATCGAACGGAAGATATTCCTCTACCGCTGAGTCCATTTCTTTAAATATTCTTCTGGCATAGGCAATTAAATAATCTTCTGGAGGGGCTGGTACATCGAAGTTAAAAGAAGCTCTAACAATATCTATCAATTCTTAGCACCTTTCAGGCATGTATAACGGTTCACACACAAAATAACACATGCCTATTTATTATGAGGTTGATGCCACCCAGTCTTTTATGGTTGGGTAGTAATCTTTCTTGCAAATGAACCTTTCCATAGTTAACTCAAAAGGGATAAACATGTAGAGAAAAAACGCTATTTGTCAGACATCAACCCTCTGGAACAATCTTGCTAAAGTTCTTATCGATTTATATCGCGTTGTTACCAGCATTCCTCCAGCGATTACTCTCATTTAGAAGTGATCTTGTGATATCCAAGTTCTCGCATCCTTGAATGTTACACAGAGTTTCTCTTATTGGGCTAAGTAGCTCTTTAGGGAGTGAATTGCTAAGAATAATTTTCTCGATCCAAGATATTTCAAAAGGAATTTTATAGTATTTCTTGCTAGTCATTTTGGAACTCTCATAAATGACGCGGTATTCCTCTTCCCCCCTAAATGCATAACGTTTTAAGAACGGTAGTTGATTTATATTTGGAGGATTTAGCTCAAGTTCATCTACTTGCTTGTACGAAACCAAGTTATGACGGATTCCATTAATCTCTTTTAGATGTGCGAAAAATTCTTCAGTTTTTATATAAATACAGACGCCATCAGCCCCAGGTGAATATACTTTCCAATGATGTGATGTCTCTGGAACCATTGTAAAACACATAGCATACAAGGAATTGAGTCTAAGCCTTTCTGCGTATATTTTTAGGTACGTGGAATCATTCTTGTCTTCCCACCGTGATGGATCTAGGAGCGTTAACTTTTTTGTATGAAGAATTGAGACCAGTGATGCTAGGTTTGTATATCTTTTGAGTGACGTTTTGTTCATGCGCTTTCTCCAGAGACATTTATGTGTTTACTGTCTTCATTTGCCTGAATTCTGGCCATTCTCCATTCGAAATATTTTGACTGTGAACATGTTATTTCCTTATTCATTACTTGTTTTGACATTGAAATTCATATATTAATTTCTGCACTAAATCAACAGATAAGACCAAGAGGTTTTAATGTTTAAATCTAAACTAAGTGTTGAAAAATGGGCAAAAGACAAGAACCCTGTCATTGCATTCTTTGCAATTAGCCACGCTATGGTAGCCAGGGAAAAATCTGAAGCATTGCGCCAAATCAAAGAACGCAGAGTTTACGATTATCAATTCCAGTTGCCTGACCTGACATCCTGGTTTGCTATGTATCAATCAAATCAGCCATTACTTGCATATACACGACTAATTTCTGATGACGATTCTGACAATGCAAAAGAAATTTTAGGTCTTTATTTGGAGTTTAGAAGAGTTGAGAGGCAATTAAGAAGGCATCCAGACAAGTATGTTAATCGAAAAGTATCTGAACAAGAGCGAAACGATTCTCTTAAATGCTGGGAAAAGCTATGTGCATCTGTTTTTGCTGAGATAAAAGAGGAAATTACAAAAAAGCCGATGATGCTTGATAAACAAGAAAAATTTCTTAATGCACTTATTACGGATGAATTACCACTAAGCTTCTATTTTCTTGTCTATTTCCCCTGTCAGTTGTTTTATGGGATGTCACCGATGAAGCTATATAGGAAGGCATTAAATGGCGATATATCTGCGATAGAAAATTTGATCAAACTTGATCCTCTCACCATCCATGATCCGGCCATTGGTTATCGTATACAGACGGTTCGGCTCCATGGAAAAACTAATGACTATGAAAACTTTATCAGTGCAGTTAGCAAGCAGCCGAAATTTAATTACAAGCAAATTTCAGATGAAAGAAAAAGCGTTAAGAGCGAACATGGGGCACAAATATATTACTTGTCCCAGGTATTCGGCGACCCCTTAAATATTCCAGAAATCCGTGCCTTGTATGATGCTCTGGCTCAAGACCTTGACGGTACCCTTGTAGATACCGACATAAAGAAACCGGAAGGATTTGATAAAACTGTTAAAAGCAAATCATTGTCCTGGCAAAAACAATTCCTAACACCGGAAAAACAAAAATAAATCTGTTTCCGCGATAATTCTTCCTTAATGCGGCAAAACCTCCAGCAAGAAATTCAATCTTCTGGAGGTTTTTATGTATCAACAACATTCCAAAACGGGAAAAGAACCACAATCAAAGCAGATTAACAGCAGTAAAACGGCCTGCCTGCCAGCAGTTTATATCGGTGCTTCCGATATAACTGGCGGCAGGCAGGAAGCAACGACGTCTTTGCGGAGTTGCGAAACGATATTGCCAACCATGGAAGATTACTTCCTGCCAGAAACAGACCCGCCTCTTGAATTTAATAACAGTTCACAATCTCTGACAGATACTATCGATAGAATTCTGGATAATAATTCTAGGCGTGATCTTAGTAATCTTACCTGGGAACAACGTCAAACAGTTCTGGACTATGAAGAAGTAGAAGGTTTTGGTGTCGGTGCCTGTTTGAATATTTTTCCAAGTGGTGAAATTACAGGTGGTTGTTATTCTCGTGGCAACAAACGTGCACCTGGACATACTGGCAAAATCAGATCAATGCAATTTACCAAACAAGCCCGTAAGAAGATCAGGCGTGCCGTGGATTGTAAGATTACCAACTTCAAGCTGTTTGTTACTCTCACGTTTGATCCCAAAATTTCAAAGCTAAACGTATCTGGCAGCGTAGATCAGGAATGGGCAAAGGAGCGTTTTAAACAGTTTTTGAATACCGTTAAAAAGAAATATGACCGTCTGGCAGACAAAACCCAAAATGATAATTGGCGGATTAGTTATATCTGGGTAGCTGAGATTCAGGAGATGAATACCAACAATATACATTTTCATATCTTGGTTGACAGGCCATTTATTGACAGCAAATGGCTAGTTAAAATTTGGGGACAAGCTGCCAATAGTGTAAACATAAAAAGACTGAACAATCAAGAACATGCAGTCAATTATATGCTCAAATACATGAAGAAAGGAAACTGCCCGATTGAGGGTAAGCGTTACGGTATGACACAAAATTTAATTGAAGGCTCAAAACCGATAAAATATGACTTTTACGGAAGAAACCAAAGAAACCAGTTTCTTCGTATCAAAGAAGAGTTTGAATGGCAAATTAAACAGAATGGCGGTTATGTGGCGGATTGGGGTGTGTCCGTTCCCCCTCCAAAACGGATTCGCCTTTGGAGAGATAAAAACGGTAATGTCCAAAAATGTAAAGGCACATCACAGAAAGTCAGCCAGGACTTCTTAAAAAAGATCGGAACCTCTATGTTTGAGCAAGGCGTTCCAATTAACTATGACAACAACCTCAACAAGCTTGTTGAATTGCCATTTTAAGGGGGATGACATGCAACATAATATTCTGCCTGAAACTGGCCTTGTTAGACTGTCACAGATCATTGGTGATAAAAAGAAAGGCATACCGCCAATAATTCCGGTAAGCAAATCTGCATGGTGGGTTGGGGTGAAGTCAGGCCGCTATCCAAAACCAATAAAACTCACTGCACGAACTACCTGCTGGAATGTAGAAGATATTCGTAAGCTCATTGACAATTTGTATAATATTTGATTTTATTCATACAATTTCTGTACGTAAAAGTTACCTGGGCTGTAATAGTTGATACGAAACTATTTAACTTGATATAATTTTTAGGGGAATAACGTGAAACAACTTCTTATGTACCTTGTATTAATCATGTTAGCTGGCTGTGCTCCGACACCCGGACAACTGAAGCATGAAGACTTTACATGGTCAAATGTCAGAACAACTTATGGATATCAAGAGGCCTATAGAAGAATTGTAGAAGGGCTAAGGATGTGCGGTACTCCATATGATACAGTTCTATATACTGACAACAATACAGGAAATTTTGATATCTTTTTGCCGGCGGCGTGGCCTTTACATCATCAAAGATCAGCTTGGGTTGCAGGTCGTATTAATATATATAGTCTAAACAATGGAACATCGGCAGTTAATATCGGAGTTGTTAATATGTTTGATAAACCTGTTTTTGGAGAGCAGGGGAGAATTAGAAGGATTTGGTCTGGTTACCTAGATCGAAAGTTTGAGTGTCTGTGAGACTATTAGTTATTTTTTGAAAAAGAAAATAGTCTACTTTCAATTATGGTACAGCAATAGTTTGGGGTCGTTTTTGGGGGCATGAGATAAAACCACATTTAACAAACTTATTGATAACAAGGTCTTAACTTAACCGTGTTACCCCGGCCTCCCACCATCGAAGAATTAAGGCTTTGCGGGTTTTTCCTGCAAAGCCTTTTTCTTTTTGTTGGGCCAAATGGGGGGCATATTGGGGGCAATATTTGAAAACAAGGGGAAAATATAACAATGGGAAAGAGTGAATCGGTTGAGTGGGTTGAAGTCCCATACGAACGCCTCGATCCGGATACTCTGCTCAACGTCATCTCCGAATTTGTGACCCGTGAGTGGGAGGAGATGGGCACTGTATCCTACACGCTGGATCATAAAATCGAGAAGGTAAAGGCACAGCTCAAATCTGGAGAAGCCAAGCTGGTATTCGACCTGAGCAGCAATACCTGCAACATCATTCCAGGTATTCCTGGTAATAGAAAGGTTTACTCGAAATATGACTGAGGGGCGTCAAGCTGAATGAAATCTGGATTGATGCCGATGAGTGCCCACGAGTCACCAAGGACTGGCAGCGCTTTGCATCATCGTTTGACCGTTTGCTAACTCAGATAATTAAAGGAAAAAGGCACTTATCATATGGCACTCCCTTCTACTATATACAAGGCCACCATCAATCTGTCCGATATAGACCGTAGTGTGTATGAAACTATTCAGACTACCGTAGCTCAGCACCCTTCGGAAACTGATGAGCGACTTGTGGCACGGCTGCTGGCTCTAGCCATCTTCTATGAAACCGACCTTACGTTTACTAAGGGCCTGTGCGCTACCGATGAACCGGACATTTGGGTTATGGGACCTGACTCTAAGCCCATACTATGGGTGGAGGTGGGCCTGCCTGACGCCGACCGGATCATTAAAGCCAGCCGCCATACTGAGCGCATCGCATTGCTGACCTGTGGCAAGGCTTTGGCAAACTGGGATCAACAACACCTACCGAAGTTGATGAAGCTAGCCAACCTCACCGTTGTCAGCATTGAGCACACTTTCATTTCCGGTATAGCTGCCAAACTTGAGAGGAACATCAATTGGTCGGTCACTGTTACCGAAGGGACCCTGTATCTGGCCATTGGGAATGATACCTATGAAACCAATCTTCAGTTTTAATAGGAGTGTAGCTCACAGAAACTTTTGAGTGGACTGATAATATCTTCTATCCAATGACATTATTACACCACGATTAAAGAACAGGTCGAGGAATTCGATTAAAAAATGTATTAACCAGGTTGATTGGCCCACGATGTCAGGGCAATTTAGTATGGGTAATAAATTGCCTTTGTCGCAATGTATATTTCAATCAGAAAGCTGATTAAACCTACAATCAGTAAGATCATCGCAATGATGAACACGACGGACACTGTCGAAGAAATACCAAAATGCAGCATATTGCCTGAAAACATGATGGCGATCACAACACAGACCAGCAGCGCTGAAAAAGTAAACAGCGTAATGGCTGTATCCATAATCCTGGTACGCCAAGCCAGGTTTGCAAGCTCTGCGTGGATTTTCTCGATGTATTCCGGAGCATCCTTTTGGTCCTCAACAATACGCTGCCTTTCAAGGTAGCGGTTCCTGTCCGTAATCCGGCCCAGCCTGTTGGTGGTCACGGTTAACAGAGTGCCAATGGCGGTAAGGAGAAACACTGGAGCGGTGGCGGATTGGATAACATGCGAAATAACATTTATGTCTCTGAGTTCATTCATATAAATTCTCCACCTGTATTGAAGTGATTATATTATAAACCTTATAGTTGAAAATGTTACGTTATGGGAAATTTTTTGCAAAACTGCCGGGAGTACGCATCAGCGACTCTTTAGTGCCAATAATATAATGTTGTTTTGAGGTGTGTATGGAAGGCAAAACAGTAGGGGAAAGCAGTTTCGTACTATCAAAGGTAATGACCCAGCAGCACACAAATCCCGCCGGCAATGTTCATGGCGGCATAATTGCCAAACTGATCGACGATGCCTGCGGAGTCGTGTCTTATAGGCATGCTAGAAGCAATGTGGTGACCGCCTCCATTGACCGGATTGATTTCTTTGGGCCGGTTTATGTCGGCGATGTGTTGACCGTTAAAGCCAGCCTGAATTATGTCGGCAAGACTTCGATGGAAATCGGGGCGCGTGTTGAAGCGGAAAGCCTGGTGACGGGAGAAATACGGCATACCGCCTCTGCATATCTGACCAGTGTTGCGCTTGATGAGCAGGGCAGCCCCAAGGAAATACCGCCTGTTCTCCTGCAAACGGAAGAGGAAATCCGCAGACATCAAGAAGCTGAAGCCAGGAGAGTTAAGCGGCTGGCTGAGAGGAAGATGCAACACGTATAAAGTCACGTTAAGGCTTGGTCGCTGTAAAGACCGCCCGCAGCGGCGCCGGGTGCCCTTCGATGGTTTTATCCATATCGTTCGAATCAAGATAATCCGCCAGCGATTCAAAACGCATCCACTCTGTCGCGCGTTGCTCATCGCAACTGGTACGGGTGGCATCGACGCATTTGACATCCCTGAATCCGCAACGCTGCAGCCACAAGATCATCACCGCAATTGACGGCAGGAACCAGACATTGCGCATTTTTGCGTAACGTCCCGGCGGCATGAAGATCGTCTGCTGATCACCTTCGACAATCAGCGTTTCCAGTATCAGCTCCCCGCCCGGACGCAGGCAGCCCTTTAACTCCAGCAGATGATCCAGCGGTGAGCGGCGGTGATAGAGCACTCCCATGGAAAAGACGCTGTCGAAGCAGGCCAGATCGGCGGGTACATCTTCGATGCCGATGGGAATGACGTGGTGCTGAGGATCACAGATGTAACGCTGCATGACCTGGAACTGCATCACCGAAAGCATATATGGCTCGATACCAAGCACAAGCTCGGCCCCAGCGCCGCGCATGCGCCAGCCGTGATAGCCGTTGCCGCAGCCGACATCAAGAACCTTGCGGCCTGCCAGCGGCTGGATATGCGGCAGCAGCCGCTCCCACTTCCAGTCGGAGCGCCATTCGGTATCTATATCAATGCCGAAGATACTATAGGGACCTTTACGCCAGGGGTGGAAGGCCTGAAGACGGGTGATCAGTTCCGCGCGGCCTAGCTGGCCAAGATCAGAGCCGCAACCGATGGTGACATTGTCATGCAGCGAAATTTGAGAGGGCCGTATCTTCGGCAGCGATTGCAGGGCATTCAGCAGGTCTGGCATATCGCCGTGGCATCCCAGCAGTTGCTCTTCCGTCAGACTTGACTGCAGTTGTTCAGCCCAGCGTTGCTGACCCATGGCGGCCAGCTGCGGATAGAGAGAATCGTAGCATTTCATTTGATTGCGACCATGGAGATAAAGTTGAAGCACTGGAACCAGAGTTCGGAGCAAGAGAAACCTGCCGCCTGCAGCCGTTGCTGATGACAGGTGACAGTTTCGGGGATCATCACGTTTTCCAGCGCCGAGCGTTTCTGGCTGATCTCAAGATCGCTGTAGCCGTTGGCCCGCTTGAAGTCGTGATGCAGCTCTATATGAAAGTGCTGACGCTGCGGTTCGCTGAAAGCAATCTTCTCAGAGAGGATCAGGATGCCGCCTGGTCTGAGCCCGGCATGGATGCGCTGGATCAGTGCCAGACGCTGATCAGGGGGGATGAACTGCAGGGTGAAGTTGAGGACGACGACCGAGGCGTTTTCAATGGCAACTTCCTGGATATCGCTGCAAATCATCGTAACCGGAACGCCCGACACCGTATCCAGGGCCAGGAGCTCGCGGCCGCGCTCAATCATGGCCTGTGAGTTGTCCACAGCAATAATGTCGCATTCCGGCGCAGTGATGCGTTGGCGCATGGCCAGGGTGGCTGCCCCGAGCGAACAGCCGAGATCATAGCAGTGGGTCCCTGGCTGGGCGTATTTTGCCGCCAGGATGCCGATATTGGATATAATCATGCCATAGCCCGGGACTGAACGCTGGATCATGTCCGGAAAGACAGCAACAACCCGTTCATCGAATTGAAAGTCAATGATGTTCTGCAGTGGTGCAGCATAGATGGCATCGGTTTTTCTTGGCACGGTATTTTGGTCCTTTGGTTTTGTAAAAAATTAAAAATATAGTTTCTGCTGCAGAACATCAAGAACTACAATCTGTTGTTAAACATTATCCTTTAAACTATTGTCATGTTATAGCATAATGCGGCCGAATAATGATTAAATATGTGAAGTCTGGAGTTTGAATGACAATACCTGACAATACTCAGATTATGCCTGTAGCCCTGACTATGGAGTATCGATTGCCGATGTATCCGGTCAGCCGGGTTAAGGATGGAAAAGCCGAGACTGGCATGGGCACCGTGAGTTTCACTAATGGCCGACTGACCGCCTATCATCGTGACATGCTGGATGTAGTTATTGGTTATTCGGAGGAATTGCGATTAAACGGGATGGGCGAAGTCGAGGTGATTTTTGACCCGCCGAGGATCGCCAGGGTGCTGGGGATTGATTCGGAATGGCGCTTCCAGCGCAGGCTGCTGGAAGAACTCATCGTTGCGTCAGCGTCAGTTCAGCGAGCAGATGATGCAATAGCGGGGGCGCCGTTTACGGTACTATCATGCGTAGGCGAGACGGATATCCCTGCCAGAAGGAAAGGGGGGCAATTCGGCACCAATCTGAAAAAGGTCGTATTATCCAGCCATTATGTGCAGATGTTGAAGTCCTGCCCCACTGTCAGCCTTAGCTCGGAGATTATCGGACAGGTCATGCAGTTGCGCAACCAAGTGTCCAGGACTTCCGCAAAGTGGCTGCTGGCCGGCCAAGAAGAGCGGCAGTTGGGTATCAATGACTTGCTGCATTATGTCGGCTGCAAAGGCAGCAAGGTGATGATGTCCAAATATCGCAGACAGCTCATGGATGATGCAGCACAACTTTCAGGGCTTGGTATTGTCATTGAGTCCGGCCAGGTCGTTTTTAGCGGAAATCACGGGGTCGCGTTTGATTGTCCTTTTGATATGGCTGCCTATTCAAACGAGCATCTAGAGGACACTTACAACAATCAAAATTTGACAGAAATTTACTTTGTTGATAGCGGGACCACAAGTGTAGATGGCGGGCGCAGTCAGGTCGAACAGATAAATCTGCAAACAAACAATAATTCGGCCGAACAAGCATATTGCGGGGCGATAGTTAACCAAACCTCGGTAGACTATACTGAGCTGTTAGTGCAGCATGTTAACCAAATATCGGAAGTTGAAGTACGGACTCGTACTGACCATGCTGTTGAGGCAAAGAGTGTTAAGTCAAAAGAGAAAAAGAGCAAAAAGGTTGCTGAGCAGGCAGAGCAATTCTCGCTGTGGTAAGCAGCCGTTAAAATATCCGGAGGGGTAAATGCGTAAACTGATATCTGCCGTTCTGCTGGTGTTGCTGCTTCATACCCTGGCTGCCGCTACATCATCGGTCTGGAAAGCTGAAAATGGAGACTCCGTTATCTATCTGGGCGGCACGTTCCATATGCTGCGTGATAAGGATTACCCTCTGCCGCCGGAGTTTCAGCGTGCTTATGCGGCGGCGGACCTGATCGTGTTTGAAACGGACATCGGACAGCTCAATGATATTTCGATGCAGCAGAAGGTATTTGCCAAGGCCAGGTATGCAGATGGCACAACCATTGACCAACATCTCTCTGCCAGAACAATGGATGTGCTGACTGAGTATTGTCGGACAAACGGGATTCCTCTGCACACACTCAAGCAATTCAAGCCCTCGTTGATCATGGTGGCGATTACCATGACAGAAATCATGAAGGTCGGAGTCAGCAAACAGGGCGTTGACAAGTACTACTACGAACTGGCCAGAAAAGATGGCAAGCAGATCGCAACACTTGAAACAGTGGAGCAACAGATTGATTTTTCAACGACCATGGCAGACGGTAATGAAGACGAGTTTGTACTGCATGCGCTAGATGATTTAAAACATATCAGGCAGCAGTTTGAAGAACTGGTCGGCGCATGGCGCAATGGGAACCAGGAACAGTTGGAGCGGTTGATGGTCAGGGAGTTTAAGTCGAAATATCCTTCACTTCACAGACGGTTGTTTGTTGACCGCAATCGCAACTGGATGCCTTTGATTGATGGATACCTGAAATCAGGCCGCGTCGGGTTCATCATGGTAGGCGCCGGGCATTTGGTTGGCCAGGACGGTATCATCGAGGAGCTTAGAAAAAAAGGATATAAGGTTGAACAGCTTTAAGCTTTGATTGTAATAATGGATTGACATGTACTGTTTATTGAGCAATTACTTTATCAAGAAACTGCTGCCATAGTGGAGGATGTTATGAAAATTGTGTTGCGCCTGCTTATCCTGTCCACATTTCTCTTCTGTGCCGCTTGCGGTCCAAAGATTGTGTCAATCAATACAACAGCCTTGATGCCGGCCAACTATGAGTCGGCGGCAACCTTTCGCGAGGTCGCCATAGTGCCGTTTACGGGCAGGGGAGGTATGGCACTGTCATCGGAACTGGAGGCGATGCTGGCCGGTATCAAAGTGGGGCAACATCCCTATTTCAAACTGGCTGACAGGATGCAGCTACAGAGCATCATCAATGAAATCAAGCTTTCGCACAGCGGCATGCTCAGTGATGACGCCATTGTCAAGATCGGCAAGTTGGCCGGGGTCAAGGGTATCTACACCGGCGTTGTCACCACCAATGAAACCTCCAGCGATCCTTATATTGAAAAGCGCCCCTATACGGTCTGTGCCGCATACTCCACAATTACCAGCAGTACCAAACGCAGCACGATATCTACGCCGGTCTGCACCAGCTGGGTAACCAAATATAATACGGTCAACTGTTCCAGAAAGGCGGCAAGTTACGGATTCTCCGTTAAGCTGACCGAAGTGGAAAGCGGTCAGGTGGTTTATGCATCGGACTTTTCTTCCACACAGGCTGACCAGGCCTGCAGCGACAGGCGGGCTGTCAAGAGTGACGCCGAGCTGCGCAGGCAGGTGCAGGATGACGCCAAAGCCAAATTCCGTCGTGATGTGGCGCCGTATGCGATCAACGTAACGGTAAAGCTGATGGGGGAGACCGAGGGGATTCCCAGCGGCAAGGCGCAGGACCTGTTTGAGAACGGACTGGAATATGCTGCAGCCGGCCGGTTGGACCGTAGCTGCGAATTGTGGCAGGAAAGTGCCGTTATGGCACCCAATGCGGTGCCATTGGTATTCAATCTTGGGATTTGTCAAGAATTGCGCCAGGAATTGGATAAGGCGCTGGATACGGTCAGGAAGGCTGACAGGCTGATGTCCAAACCTGATCCGCTGATCAATGAGGCGCTGGCAAGGATAGGGCAGTCCATCGAACGTGAGCGCCTGCTGAGGCAGCAGCAGTCAGACCGTCAGCAGAAAATGCAGTCAAAAGTCAAATAGCATTCTGCTATAGGTTAAGAATGTTGTGCAGTTCCTTGGGCAGAGTAGGGCGACCGTTTTTGTTCAGGGCCGTTCCGGTGGCCACAGCTTTTACAATCACCTTGCGATCCGGCAGCCGGTAGATATTTTGGTAAAAACCAACCCTAACCGGTGATATCTTGAATGGTTTCAGCTCGATTACAAAGCTGTCACCGCTGGTCAACGGCCACTTGTAATCCAGCTCGATCCTTGTCAGCACCATGTTGATCCCTTGCTCCACCATGGCCGCAAAGTTGATTCCGATGCTCTTTAGATACTCGTGCCGGGCATGTTCCAGATAATTCTGGTAGACGGCGTTGTTGACAACCCCCTCCATATCTACTTCATAATCCCTGACCGACAGCTCCAGCTTGTACCAACCTTCATTGTGAGTCATTTTATGGTAAGTCCCCTTTGGTTGTTATTTATTAAACCTCTTCTGTTTCCCTGACCGTATAGACCGGTAGCACCTCTTCATCAGGTTTGTGTCTGGTGCGCATGAACTGGGCCGCAATCAGGGATATCACACCCAGGACGGCCCCAGCGATGAACGGTATGCGGTAGTTGATCATCCACAGTATGCCGCCCAAGGCCGGCAGAAACACGGCAGCGATATGGTTGATGGTGAAGCCCACAGCCATGGATGACGAAATATCCTGTGGTTCGGCAATCTTCTGGAAGTATGTGCGTATGGCTACGGCAAAATTGAACAGGATATTGTCCAGGATATACATGGCGGCCGCCAGGTATTTGGAGCTGGTGTAGGCATATACCAGGAAGATGATGATCACACCGATATATTCGATGGACGAAATCCGGCGTTCTCCGAATTTCACGATGGCCTTGCCGATCAACGGGTTCAGTATCCAGGCCACCAGGTTATTGATGATGAAAAGGAAGGTCATCTCCTGGACAGTAAAGTGAAAGAACTTGACCAGCAGGAACACGGAAAAGACCATGAATATCTGGCGGCGGGCGCCGGAAAGAAAGGTCAGGATGTAATATAGCGAATACTTCTTTTTCAGGATCATCTTCTGGCGCTGAGGCGCAATGTTCTTGTGTGTGGGGTCTTGCATAAAACCCCAGATGCCGGCCAGTACTACCATAGCGCCAACGATCAGGAACGTCTCGCGGTAATCCAGAAATGAAATCAGGATCCAGATCAGCATACCGGAGGCAATGCTGGATGCGGCTGCCAGGCTTCTTAGTTTGCCGAGGATAATCGGCGAGACCCCGCTGGAGAAATACTGCAGTGTCAGCGACTGATTGGTGGTCTCGTAATAATGAAAGCCGAAGCTCATTACCAGGGTGGTGAATACGATGCCGCCATAGGTGGGGAAAAGTCCGGTAATGCCAGTGCCCAAGCCTAGCAGGATGATTGAAAGTGCGGCCAAGCGATGTTCTTTGATGATCATAATCAGAAACACCGCCAGCAGGGACAGAAAACCGGGGATCTCGCGCACGGACTGGATCATGCCGACACCGTTGCCGTCCAAGTTGATAACCTCTACGGCAAAGTTATTGAAAAGTATGGCGTATCCCTGCATGCCAATCATGGATGCGGCGGTCATGACGGCCAGGAATTTAAGCATCGGTTTTTGTTCTGCGGAAATATGCATGCGTTATGTCCAGATCAAAATGCGGATTAAGGTATGAGATTATAATGTATAACGAATTGAACGGATTAAGGAAAGCAGTATGTCAAGAAGCTGCCATCGTGAAATGAGATGTCGATGCCGGTTTAATGCTGTTATGGGATATCAAACGTAAATCGAAAAGTTGTAACGGTCATCCGATGGAAGGACTGTCGCTGAACGTGGTTTGTTTGTGACAGGTGTTATGTTCGTTGAAACAGTTTGTGTGTTACGTAACGATGGGATGGTTTGGGGCTGCTGTGTTCTTGAACTGCCGATAGTTGATGCAATCTCGATCTGGCTGCGCTGTTGCTGTGTATTGGCAAGTGCGCGGTTGTTCAAGGTTTGCTGGATCAGATTTTCAAGGCTGTTAATGTTCATAAGAGCACCTATGTTTGATGATATTTCTCCTTAGCAGTATCTGTACCAACTCAATAAACAATGTAATTACAATTAGTTATTCAGGTTTTTATTGTCTAAAATACAATTTTGACAGTGCAGATAACGACGCAAGTCAGTAAAATGACTTTTACTATCACCAGATGAGTAATTATAAATTGATATTAACCAAGGATTAAGGCATGTTAGCTTGAAAAAAATTTTGGAGTGAAGTGATGTCTGAAAAACAGTATGACCATGACAACGAAGAAAATTCTTTCAATGCTATTGATGAAGTGTCAAAAGGCTCACCTGCTTTAAAAGTAATAATATTGATTTCCCTTTTATTTCCGATAGTTGCTTATATGTATGCTCTTGGATTTATAGATATATTTCTATTTCACCTGTCGTTATATTTTGTGGTAGGCGCCGTCTGTTATTACATGAATAAAGTGGATTATAACGAATCGGTGAAAATATCAGACGGCTCAACATTTATTCCCAACTGCATTTCTTTGCAAAACAGATTGATACTTGGTGGGATTTCAATTTTCATCGTTGGCTACGTATCTGTTGCAGCATATTACGATGAACTGTATTTACCGTTATTTTTTGATCCCTTCTACGGGAAGATAATAACTGTCTGTTTGATATTAGCATGTTTCTGCGCGGTTAATCTGCTGCTGGTCATCATTGACCATTATGATCAGCGCAATAATGAATATTGTTATGTCAAGTTACGTAACTTCACAAAATATGCATCAATTGCTTTGGCCGTTATTACAGTCATTATGCTTGTATCCAGTAATAACGATTTGGTCTGTGAAAACCTGGAGTGCGAACGTGTCAAAGGATACAATGGCCAGACAGCAGTTTCATATTTGCGTTATTGTGCGCCCAAAGAGCCTTCACTTGATCGATCTCCAAAATTATTCATAACTGTGGTAAGCGGAAATGAAAGGCTTCCACAGAAAACACCACTCAGTATGCCTGTTATGATTAATATGTATGACGGAGTTATTGAAAAAATGTTTTGGCAAAACAACAAGCTGATTGTGAATTATCGCTGGGCCGCAAAACTTGAAAATGAAAAACCACGTCCGCCCAAATCGGCGCCGGCAACACCTCCATTGGATATAGATTTGATATACTCCAATATCCCTAAATAATTGACAAAAAGTGCCGGCCTCCAAATTTGGCTTTTAAAGCGTTTTTTTGTGAAGGTCCTTGTCTTGGTATGGGGCGTATTTATGAAAAATCTTTCTGTGATTCAAAATTACATTATTTAGTGAGGTAACTTTGAAGAGAGCAAAACTTTATCTTGTCGTATCTGCATTATGTTGGCTAACAGGGTGTGGAACCATCATTACTCAATACGTTACGCATCTTAATAACACTCATAGAAATTGTGTCAGCGGGAAAGATCACGATTCTGAAGTAAGGTGTAGTACTATTAATGATTCGTATGTCTACAGTGGCACACGCATGATGTCAAAAACCTTAAAAGATGATTTTGAGTGTCTATGGGGGATTAAACACAAAAATGATTGTCTAGGCTCAAATTTGTTAGTACCGTTCATCTTGCTGGACTTTCCTTTAAGTATTACAACTGACACCTTGATATTGCCATATACACTGCATAAAGATGCCATAGATAAGGATTCAATATGTATTTGTCATGCATCAAAGTAGGCATACGCCACTAACTGGCTATATCAGTATTTCAATAAGTGTCCCATAAGCTATATCAAGTCCTATAAAATGCATTGGTATTTGCTAATCCTTAATTTTTTACCATGTAGAGTTTACAATCACGAATACTGGGTATAAAATCCGTTTTTGTTGTTGAGAGGGGAGAGGTTTATTATATCTAGTTGATTGAAGTTGGTAAGCTCCGGTTTTCTGGTACAATCAAAGTAAAACCAGTAACGGCGGTTGTTTGTCTTCGACCCAAAGAGCATAAGGACAAGTCACAGGGGTAATTATGAAGTGTGCAATATGCGGGAGTGATATGATTTTAAGAACACGTTTATCTGGTGAAAAATCTGGTTTGCGTTATTGGGTTTGCTCGAGGTATCCAGAATGCAAAGAGCAAAAGAGTTTTGCAGAGCAGGGCGCAGCAGGCAAATATCATGTAACAGGCCGAATTATCACTTTCCGTTGAGTGCTTCCCATTTAGCCCACCTACAATCAATAGCCGAACATGATTGATATAACTTTTCATCGGAGAAATGTTTAGCCCCTACCCCGCCAAGCGGGGCAGGGGGGTTCCCACATTTAACAGGTGAAGAGTTTTGACCCCATGCGTCTTGGCTGAATACTTGTAGTGAGTCATAAAGCCGAGCGGCCCAAAGAGGGAGCGGAGCTATTTCTTTTTTACATATATTTGATGCCCCAGCACCTAAACCAGCATAGCGATAAACGATCATAAAAGCGGGAATAGGGGAGACAGGGCAACCGATCACAGGAACGCGGACACGTTGAAGGTTTCTGAAACGTGCTTCAAATTCTATCAGCGGCCTTATCTGAGAGTCAACCATATCCATTGAATGCGCTACCAAAAGAACGTCCCAGCCTAATTTCCTAGACTGCGTAAAAAATTCAATCCATTGGAAATTTTTTTCCCATTTTCTACTATTAAAAATCAACTGGCATTCATCAAGTATAAGCAGCCCTTGACCCTCTTGGTATTTACCTTCAACTGTTTTCAGTTCCTTTTCTGCCAGTTCTTTCGGGTTAATCTGGCGGATTGCCTCAAGGCTGGACACATGAAAATGACGGCGATAATGAGAGCATGCGTTCTGATAGCGGAGCTTTTCAGAAAGAAGACCCCATATGCTATGTTTGGCAAGTTCCATTGACCAATTTTCAACAAGTTTGAAATTGGTTGCTACTACGCCACCGGCTTTAAGGTGAGCAAATGCTTTTGCGACACATGCGGCTGATTTACCGGAACCCATTGTGCCCTGAAGTATTGTTATCATCTCATAACCTTAAATACCCTCATTGCAGGGCTGATTGCAAAATGCAATGTGTAAGCAACAACAAGCATTGACAGACAATCGACAAAAAAGGATATCGGCAAGACCCAATTAAGGGCCGACAATAGACCGATGCTATCAATAAGTTGTCCAGGAGACGGACAAGTATAATTTGGCAATGTGTTTACTAGGGCGTGCGCGGTATCTGCAAATTTTTCGATTAAATAGTTCATTAACTCTACAGCTACATTACGCCCAACAATCAGAATGACGTTAAATGCTTTCCAGAGCCAACCAACAAAGCCAGCGACGTCCATTAGCGCCACCTCCTTATTATCGTCATGACGGTGTAACAAAGAAACGTTGCAGCTATTAAAAATCTGATTGTTTCCGCTATGCCGTCCCAACGCGCGAGACTGAATCGCCACTCATGATTAAAAGGGGCGGGGAATGTGATTGAAAATTCAGGAGCTTTGGGGGCTGTGACAAATCCGTCAGCAATTGCCTTTATGGTTTTCAAAAGCGAAAAAGGAAACTTTTCTGCCAAATCGTTACCCAGATCATACAGAGGAGTGAAATTGATTTCCTTCAAATCAGGATTCTCTGGAGGAGTGAGATTTGCGTTTTGCAGATTATCTTTTGCTTGAGTAGCTTTTGCTTTATCAAGTTCAGCCTGGGCCTGATTTAGTTTGTCGAGGTTCTCTTGTGTCTGGTTGTTGTTATATGCTGTTTGCGCGGCATCACGGTTTTGTGTGAGCGCATCAACTCTTGACTGGTCTGCTGTTTTGAGATCTTTATGATTAACTTGCCTTTCAGCGTCCGCAATGTCAGCGGGGAGAGTTTGAGGAACCTCAACAAGATCAGGATTCATTTTGATGAAGTTGTCAAGGTCTTGTTGAATATTGGTTTTGATATCACCATTTTCCATTATAGCCGCTGGTATTTGGTCTGGGGGGATGTCTATGTATGTTGGTGTATATGCGGAGACACCGCCATATGTCCAGACGTCTTTTGGGCCGTACCATCCATTTTTTACAATTAATAAGCCGGACCCGTTGGGAAAATATTTTGTGTCTCCGTCAGTACCATAACATGCAGAAGAGCAACCACCGGTGGCGTAATGGACGTATGAGGTGAGTTGATAATAATTGCCATTGTAAGAAATGTATGAACCCACGGTATTACTGGGGACGTAGGTTGTGGCCCCAGCGGCAGACGGAGCATTGGTCTGTTTTTTTGTGGCATTGGCTAGATTCGGATACATCTGTTCGTTACCGGCCAGCTTTGCCTTTATTTCGCTATAGGCCAAGTACCCTGAAACAGCGATACCAGCGTAAGCACCGACCTTGCCGATAAAATTTCGCTTTATACCATAGTTATCTGCTGTCCCGTATTTGGGGATTCCGGAGCCAACGGGCGCAAGCAACAAAGTTGAACCAGCGCGAATTATTGAAGGCGCGGAACGGGCAGCAGCCGACAATATAAACGGAATTGCAGCAAACGCCACCGCTGTATGTAAAAGCATAAATATTGCTGTTATGGTAACGATCTTTTTTTTCATAGTTAGAAAAAAGGCGGGGATTTACCCCGCCAGAGATGAAATGCAAGCAACCCGCTTGCAGAGGATTAACCGCGAGAGAACGACTTGAAAAAGCGATAGCCGTATTTCACGCCGAGAATGATACCAGCGACGCCCAGCGCGGCAGTCAAAGCCGGTGTAAGCTGAGTGGTGATTGCAGTTACAATTCCAGCATAGTCAACAGTCATTTTTCCCCCTTCCCGAGCTTATACGCTCGTAATGTTTTTAAATCCCAGCCAAATTCGATTAGTCGTGTATGTAAAAAACCAGATAACAATCCCGGCTGTGAAATACATTGTGCCCTTGTCCATGTTTTAGCCCTTCCACGTTACGGAAAAAATCAAAGCCCAGATGCTACCAACGACAGCCCACGCAGCATCTTGTATAGCTGGGCCGAGAGCGGCAACGGATTGCAGCAGTTGTGCCGCTTGTTCGGTTGTCATTATTCGGCCTTTGCAATTTTGCAATCTTTATTCAGGCCGAGAGCGAGGCCGCCGTTTCGATCTGCTACCACAGGCGCATGAATTGAAAACGGAGTCAGCACAGGAGGCAGGGCGGGGCAGTCGTCAGAGACGAAGCAGCTTGATACAGAGCCAGTACCGGAAAGGGCAATTTTTGCAATTTTGAATGGTTTACCTGTTTTGGATGTTCCTTGCACCACGTCAATGAGTACGGCGCGATTGTCTTGAATGAAAGCCATGATTTTTTTTCCTTTGTAGTAAGATGCCCTTTTCTGTTTCAAAAGGTGATTGCGTTGTAGCACACATTATTTATTCGATTTTATATCTTGAACTGTAAAAGCCTGTTTTCTTTAGCAATTTATTTTTTGTTAAGCATTTTTTAACGTTATCATATGAACTGTTTTCGAACCGATTTTTAATCTTTGATACAGTGAGGCTAAACGCAACCCTCGAATTTTGTTCGCGTTTAAAGTATTCAGAATAAGTTTCACACACGGCTGTCTCATATTCACGTTGGTATGCTTCTATCTGAGCGGCTTTTGCTTCATTTCTCATATGAATAGCATCAATGTTTGTTTTTTGCTTCCATGCCAAGGACTTGAAGAGGCTTGAAAGGCCGTTCAACATCATTACAAAGGCGTTGATCTCTGTTTCTGGTATAGTGAATGTGACTTGACAATTACCGTCAAGGCTAGGGCGTATATCGCAGGGGATGGTTTCAAGTGTTTGTAGTTGCATAGTTATCTCCTTAAAATGGCAAGTCAGTTGTAAGCTCTAGTTTTGAGCATTGAAGAATCATTTCGTGTTTTTTGGTCTGCTTTTCGAGTCCAGTGTTGATAAGGTCGTGTATATATTCGTGGAAGCGGACAACGCCGAGGTAACGCTTGCAGAGTGCCAATGATGCAGAGTACTGGCGTTTTATGTGTTCCATGACTTCGGGGACATATTTGATAGCTTTCATGGTGGAGAGCTTGAGCTTTTCAGTGCTGAGAATCCAAGCAGCCCACCAATCTTGAAGGCTGCAACGGGTTTTGTTGCTGTCATCAAGGTTAATCACGGCGAAGTAGTTATTTAATGCGGAGGCGGCAAGAGTTCCGACTTCAACACGGTTTAGAAGATGCTTAACGGCTTCTTGGGCACGTTCAGACATGCATTGAAGTTCACAGCGCACCCAATGCCCGTTGAGTTGTTGCTCAGCGGCTTTGTCATAAAAGCGGATTTTTAGACGGCTTTGAGGGGAACCGAGATAAATAGTTTTGCCGAGGTTTTGCTCTTCACCAGTGAGTGCCAGTTCTTCTATTTTGCGGCTTTTACGGCATTTGGTGCGCGTATGTTTTTCCCTTATTGCTGTTTCAAGTTTGTCCAGGCACAAGCCACCGTCAACGTTGTCTATTGCCAGATCGAGGCGCGTGAAGTTTGCATTTTCATTTTGGAGCCTGACTAGAAGCTGATACCAACAATGGGCGGTGTCTTTCATCGCTTCATATGCGCGGCAACCTTTGCCGGACATGGATATATGACACCCCATATTTTCATTGCCGTCATAAAAGACAACGATATTACCAGAACGGAGGCTGGATTTGTAACCCATGCCGCCACCGGATGATTCTGAAAAGTCCATGCATGAAAGACCTGAAAGCTCAATCGCTTCGCGAGGATCTTTTGTCTTGAGAGTCCAAGAAAGCCAATCGATCAAAACCTGATTTTTTTCGGGTATGAGGGCAGTTGTAATTTCTGCCCCCATGTTATTGAATGGGGGCATTACTCTAAACCCCCGAAAATAGTGAGTTGACCGGCTACTGGAACCCTTGAACGCGAAATTTGACCGTCAGAGCGTTTTCTCGCGATTGTCCTAGTCTCAGTATGGGGTGTTTTTGATGAGGTTGCGTCTATTAGGGATGGAACGTGGATTGACTTGCCGCAGGTTTTACAAACAACCCAATCGGAAAGCAGATTGATATAACGTTGAATTGAAATGAAGGATTTGCAGCGAGGACAAACGAACTGCTCAAAGCCGGTACACGGATTAACTCTTAGGCATGACATATTAACCACCTCCATTTGAGATGGCTATACCATAACATGTCCCATAAGCTATATTATGTTAAGTTGATGAAATGTATGTATACTAGACGATACCTCATATGGTGAGTAATGAATCAGCCTCTTTCCTGGTTATCTGATTGTTTTGAAAGCCCGGTATTTATTGGTTACAAATTGTAGTTGGAGATTTCAATCAGGTTGGAGTCCGGGTCACGGATATAGACGGAAGTGATTGGGCCGAGTGCTCCGGTGCGAGGAACCGGTCCTTCATCAATGTGAATATTGAGACTGTTCAAGTGGTTGATGACGTCTTCAAGCGGGGTTTCTGTGATAAAACATAGATCGGCTGTTCCCGGTGCAGGATGTTTGGCGTGCGGTTTCAGCGGATTGTCTGCTGCGTGCAGGTTGATCTTTTGCTGACCAAAGACCAGCGCCTTACGCCCCGCACCAAATGTCTCCACCGCCATACCCATGACTTTGGTGTAAAACGCGATGCTGGCGTCAATATCCTTAACGGTCAATACAAGATGATCAAGTCTATTGACAATCATTTTATGTTACCACCATAAATACCTTATAAATCAAATGTGTTTACTTGGTTAGTTAATGTGCTGCTTAAATATTTCGCTTATCAATAACCCTAGCTGACTTGCCTTCAAAACGTGTGATACTGTTTGGCTCGACCAACTTGACGGTGACACCAATGCCGATGACCGCTTCGATCTTGCGCTCCACTGCTTCCAGGAACGCCTTTTGCTTTTTCATTTCATCATAGAAGATATTTTCCGTCACCTCGATGCAAACTTCCAATGTATCAAGGGTACCTTTGCGATCCAGCACCAACTGATAATGCGGTTCGCATCCTTCGATGGCTATCAGCACTTCTTCAATCTGAGACGGGAAAACATTCACGCCGCGAATAATCATCATGTCATCGGAACGCCCCATGGTCTTGTTCATCCGTACGGTGGTTCTGCCGCAATCACATTTTTCGTAGTTCAGACTGGTAATATCCCTGGTCCGATAACGGATCATCGGGAAGGCCTCTTTGGTCAGAGTGGTCAGTACCAGTTCACCCACACTGCCCGGAGGCAGGACTTCACCGGTTTCCGGATTAATGATTTCAGCAATAAAGGCATCTTCTGAGATATGGATACCGCTTTTACAGCAGCATTCGCCCCCTACTCCCGGTCCGATTACTTCTGAAAGCCCGTAATTGTCAGTTGCGCTGATCATCAGACGGCTTTCGATTTCCCTGCGCATGGCCTCAGACCAGGGTTCGCCGCCAAAAAGACCGACCTTGAGCGAAAGTGTTTTTGGATCAATGCCAAGTTTTTCCATGCGGTCGGCAATGGTGATAGCGTAACTGGGAGTACAGACCAGGGCGGTGGTTTTGTAGTCCTGCATGATCATAATCTGTTTTTCTGTGTTGCCGCCGCCCATGGGGATAACTGCCGCACCAATGGATTCAGTGCCGTAGTGCAGGCCAAAAGCGCCGGTGAAAAGACCGTAGCCGAAGGCAATCTGGACAACATCATCATGGGTAACACCCGCTGCTGTCATAAAGCGTGCAACCAGGTTGGACCACATCTTCAGGTCATTTTTTGTATAACCAACAACCGTCGGCTTGCCGGTAGTGCCGGATGATGAGTGTATCCTGACCACTTCACGTAGTGGAACGGCAAACATGCCGTAGGGGTAATTCAGTCTGAGGTCTTCCTTAGTAGTAAAAGGAAGCTTGGCAAGATCGGACAGCGAGCTTACATCTTCCGGGACGATCCCCAGTTCATTGAACTTGTTCCTGTAGCAGGTGACGTTTTTGTAAACGCGATTGAGGGTGGCCTGCAGCCTTTCCAGCTGCAGCTGCTGCAATTCCTCTCGCGGCATGGTTTCATGTTGGGGATCCCAGATGTTTGTCTGCATGATTATCAGTCCTCGCAAGGCGCCAGTGCTGATGCAATTACCTGGCGTACATGTTCAATCGCTTCATCAATGGGCAATGACAGCATCTCGCCGGTCTTGCGCAGTTTCAGTTCCACCTTGCCCTCTGCCAGGCTCTTGCTGCCGACAACGATGCGCAGCGGAATGCCGATCAGGTCGATATCCTTGAACTTGACGCCCGGACGTTCGTCGCGGTCATCAAACAGCACTTCGATGCCCAGTTTTTCCAGTTTCAGGTAGATTTCTTCGGCAGCGGCCATGACACCTTTGTCTTTGGCATTGATGGCAACCACCGAGCAATGGAACGGTGCGATCGGCAGCGGGAAGATGATGCCGTTTTCGTCGTGGTTCTGCTCTATGGCAGCGGCAATGGTACGGCCAATACCGATGCCGTAGCACCCCATAAAAATGATCTGTTCCTTGCTGTTCGCATCCAGATATGTTGCATTGAGTGCTTGGGAATACTTGGTGCCCAGTTTGAATACGTGTCCAACCTCAATGCCGCGCCACATCTCCAGTTTCCCGTTTTCGCAGCGCGGACAGGCATCGCCGGCCTCAACATTCCTGATATCGGCAAAGCGTTTGGGGGTAAAGTCGCGGCCCAGATTGGCATTGGTGTAATGCATATCCTTTTCGTTGGCGCCAATAACAGCATTGGACATCACCTGAACAGACAGATCTGCAATAACAGTGATATCGGTCTGCAGACCATGAGGCCCCAGGAAACCTACCGGCGCACCGGTGACACGCAGGATGTCCTCTTCACTGGCCATTTCGATTTCATCCCACCCCATGCAGTTCTTCAATTTGATCTCGTTCAGCTCATGGTCGCCGCGCAGGATAGCCATGACAAACTCGCCTGTGCCGGATGCATAAACCAGCGCCTTGATAGTCTTATCTGTGGTCAGCCCCAAGAATGCCGCCACATCAGCGATACTCTTCATATCCGGAGTGGCGGTCTTGGTCAGTGGCAGCTGTTCAGCCGACTCTGCAGCCTGAGGTGCGCGGGATTCTGCCTTCTCCACATTGGCGGCATAACGGCAGGCACTGCATGATACTATGGCATCTTCTCCGGAATCGGCCAGTACCATGAATTCGTGGGAGGATGAGCCTCCGATACTGCCTGTATCAGCTTCCACGGCGCGGAAGTTGAGACCGCAGCGTTCAAATATACGTAGATATGCCTGATACATCTTCTCATAGGAGATATCCGCTGCAGCGCTATCCACGTCAAAGGAATAGGCATCCTTCATAATGAACTCGCGGCCGCGCATCAGGCCGAAACGAGGGCGAATTTCATCGCGGAACTTGGTCTGGATCTGGTAGAAATTCACCGGCATCTGACGGTAGCTTTTTACCTCGCGCCTAACCATGTCGGTAATGACCTCTTCATGGGTTGGCCCCATACAGAACTCATTATCCTTGCGGTCCTTGAAACGCAGCAGTTCCTTGCCGTAGAAAGCCCAGCGTCCGGACTCCTGCCACAGTTCGGCAGGCTGCACGGAAGGCATCAGCAGTTCGATGGCCCCTGCCCTGTTCATCTCTTCGCGGACGATATTTTCAAACTTGCGGATGGAGCGCAGCCCAAGCGGCAGATAATTATAAATACCGGCACCCAGTTTGCGGATCATGCCGGCGCGCAGCATCAACTGATGTGAAACAACCTCGGCGTCAGAAGGGGTCTCCTTGACAGTAGGGATAAAGTAGCGGGAATAGAGCATTATTTATAACCTCGTTTATTGGGGACTTGGGATTGGGAATCAGGGGTTGGGAACGAGGGTTCAGGGACTGGAATTGTTGCGAATGCCTTTACCAGTCCCTAGTCACCAGTCCCAAGTTACAGTTTTTCTATTTCTTCGATCAGCGCTTCAGCCAATTGATCTTCCGGCACCTTGCGGATGACTTCACCATGACGGAACAGCAGACCTTCGCCCTTGCCGCCGGCGATGCCGACATCCGCCTCACGGGCTTCACCCGGGCCATTGACGGCGCAACCCATTACCGCTACGGTGATGCGTTTGTCGATATTCTGCAGCTTTTTTTCCACCTCGTTAGCCACCTTGACCAGGTTGATCTGGCACCTGCCGCAGGTGGGGCAGGAAACGAAATTCACACCACGCTGGCGCAGACCAACACTCTTCAGGATCTCATAGGCCACCCTTACCTCGTCCAGCACATCACCGGTGAGCGATACGCGCATGGTATCACCAATACCATCGGCCAGCAGGATGCCCAAACCGACTGATGATTTGATCGTGCCGGAGAAGATGGTGCCGGCCTCGGTAATGCCAATATGCAGAGGATAGTCAACCTTGCTGGAAAGCAGCCTGTAGGCGGCCACGGTCTTCATCACGTCGGACGCCTTGAGGGAAATCTTGATTTCCTGGTAGCCAATATCCTCCAGAATGCGGATATGTCCCAAGGCGGATTCCACCATGGCCTCGGCTGTCGGGTGGCCGTAGCGCTGCAGCAGTTCCTTTTCCAGCGAGCCGGCATTGACGCCGATGCGGATCGGCACCTTGCGTTCAGCCGCCGCCTTGACGACCTCCTCCACCTTCCACTTGTCGCCGATATTGCCGGGGTTCAGCCGAAGTCCGTCGATGCCGCCTTCCAGCACCTTGAGGGCCAGTTTGTAGTCAAAGTGGATGTCGGCAATCACCGGGATCGGGCTTTGAGCCTTGATGCTGCCAAGAGATATGGCGGCATCCATGTCCGGCACGGCACAGCGGACGATCTCGCAACCGGCCTCAGCCAGGCTGTTGATCTGGGCCAAGGTGGCCGCAGCATCGCGGGTATCGGTGCAACACATTGACTGTACCGCGCAGGGGGCGCCGCCTCCTACAAGTACAGAGCCTACTTTTATCTGTCGGGTGAGCTTTTTCATAATTCTGGCATACTAGACAACAATAGTTAAAAAATCAAGGAAGATGGGCGGAAAATGCATCAAATCCCTTTTCAGGAAGACAGGTCAACTGCTACAATTCTGTCATGCAAAACCTGACACCTGCCACATCGGTCCTAACGGGACTTCGTTCGTTTTTCCCGACAGAGATGTATAAAAACATCTATGTGGTTGGCGGTACTGTGCGCGATCTGTTGTGCGGCGTAGCAGCCAAGGACATTGATCTGGCCGCTGCGCTTGACGATGACGCCTTAAATAGCCTTGGATTCCGTCAGGTCAGCGGAAAAAGCACGGTGGACATCTGGTTCCGGCACGATGCCCAGATTGGCAACATAGAGGTGATTCAGCTTGAAAGTTGTGATGCCTTGGCTGCGGATCTGGCCAGGAGGGACTTTACCATTAATGCAATGGCAATGGATCTGGATGGAAAGCTAATTGATCCCTGCAAAGGTGCTGATGATATTCCTGCCAGAAGATTACGTCTCTGTTTCCCCGCCGCCATTGAGGCAGATCCGCTGCGCATCTTCCGGGCCTTCCGTTTCAGCTCCGATAATTGGGGGTTCTCTGAAGATGTTGAGGCGGCCTTACGTTCAAGAGAGTGGAACTGTTACCTGGAAATGATCCCGGTAGAACGATTCAGCAGGGAGATGCTCAAGTCTCTGGGGGCTGAACAGCCGGAACGTTTTTTCCAATCTATGCTCAAATACAACGCCGGTCGGAACTATCTGCCGGAACTGTTCCGTATGCCGCAAGTCCCGGCCGGGCCTCTGAAGCATCATCCGGAAGGCGATCTGTTCAGTCACTGCATGCAGGTGTTACAGCGTGCTGCAACTTATTCCGATGATCCACTGCTAAGATTCTGCGCATTCTTTCACGACATCGGCAAGCTTTCAACCGACCCGGAACTGTATCCCAAACACCACAAACATGATAAGGCGGGATACAAGCAGGCAAAACCGTTCTGCGATCGGTTGCGGTTGCCGGCCGGCTATCGTTATGCCCTGGCCTGGACCAGCCGCCTGCATACCAATATGAACCGCTGGGATGAACTGCGTGATTCCAAGAAACTACGAGTGGCTGAACATGCCATAAAAAGCGGTATTACCCGGATTCTTCCCATTGTGTCAGCAGCCGACAAGGCGCAAACCGGTTTGCTTGCAGGCTGGGATATTTATCTGCAGGTCGCTGCCATGTCCTCAGCAGAACTTGGCATCGATCCTGTAAAACTTCAATCCATTCTCCCTGAGCAGCGTGCAGAATATCTTTTGCAGTTCAAGCTTGATACTCTCCACCATATAACCTAAGTAGACTTATCAGACTCGTGTCCAGACAAAAATCCCCTTGACATTTTTGTTGTTGATAACTAAATTCAAAATCGCAATATTTTTCATTAGCCAGCCAAACATCCTCCCCGGATAAAGCCAGCCATTGCTTCAATAAAATGCTCAGTTCTGTTGAAATTAAAATCATAAGCATGCTTCAAAAGTATTAGGTTTTTGTGCCCATATTTGTTCAATGCTGCTTGTCCGACAAGCAACGGAAAGGAATTAATTACCATGAATAAAGTGGCTGTAATTTACTGGAGCGGTACCGGCAATACTGAAATGATGGCAAACGCCATTGCCGACGGAGCAAAGAACGCCGGTGCAGAAGTGCAAATCCGCATGGTTGGCAAGGCTACAGTAGAAATGGTTAGCAATGCCGATGCCCTGGCTTTCGGTTGCCCCTCCATGGGCGCCGAGGTGCTGGAAGAGTGTGAGATGGAACCGTTCATCGCATCCTTGTCTGCCGAGGATGTCAGCGGCAAGCCTACCCTGCTGTTTGGTTCATATGACTGGGGTAACGGCATGTGGATGGATGAATGGGTTGGCCGTATGAAAGAGTTGGGGGCAACTGTTATTGGCGATGGCCTGATCAACCGCCTGGAGCCGGACGAAGCGCTCTTGAGCATCTGCTGTACTGAAGGAGCCAGACTTGTTTGTAGTCATGAATAATGTTTTCATGCATTCGCTGCAAGAATTCTATTGACATCTATTTTTAAAACCATGATATTGATAACAGTTTTCATTATCTGGTTGTGGGAGGGATTAAAAATGAAAAAAATAACATCTGAGTTCGTTGGTAACAAACATGCTTGCTGTTCAGGTAGCAGTTCCTGCAAATGTAATAACAGCGAAAAAAATGGTCATATCTGTGCTTGCAACAACAAGCTTAACAGGAACAAGTAAAACAAGGAGCTGTTTTATGAATGAGACAAAACATACAGCTTCCGGCACTCAAACAACATCATTGAAAAATCTGACCAGCAGCGAGCTGTTTCGGGGAGATCGTCAACTGATCATCAGGCACGCCGGTGAAGAGTACAGACTAAGCATCACCAGCAAAGACAAGCTGATCCTTACCAAGTAGACCTTTATCAATCCAGCAAGCCACGCATGCCATTGCGGCTAACGCAGCCAGCTAAATAAATTATCAGGAGTATTGCAATGCAGATGGAATGGCTGTCCGCCGGTATTGATTACGGCATCATCGGACTTTTGGGGATTCTTAACATTGTTGTCGTTGCCGTGGCTATTGAGAGGTACATGTTTTTCAAAAAGACCTGCCTGAATGACTACACCTGTCTTAAAACACTGGAACTGGCGCTGAGCAGGCGCCTGATGATTATCGCCTCTGTTGGCAGCAATGCACCGTATATCGGTCTGTTGGGCACGGTGCTCGGCATTATGCTGACCTTCTACAAGATGGGTAAGGATACTGCCCTGGATACCGGGGTGATTATGTCCGGTCTGGCTCTGGCGCTCAAGGCTACAGCCGTGGGACTGGTAGTGGCTCTGATAGCGGTGGTCTGCTACAACGCCCTGGTCCGAAAGGCCAAGGTGATGATGATCCAGTGGGAGATCGATCATGCTGGATAAGCCGTTTGAATCCATGAACGTCATCCCGCTGGTGGATGTGATGCTGGTGTTGTTGACCATCGTGCTAACCACCTCCACCTTTATTGCTACCGGCAGGATACCGGTGAATCTGCCGCAGGCCTCGGCAGCCAAAAGTCAGGATGCCAAGCCTCAGACTGTACTGATTGCGCCTGACGACACAGTTTATCTCAACAGCAGGCCGGTAAGCATGGAAGAACTTAGGGCCAGCCTCAACAGCGCTGACCGCCAGACGCCTTACCTGATCCGTGCTGACCGTGATGTGCGGCTGCAGAAGTTTATCGATGTGCTGGATATGCTCAAACAGATGAACTTCACCAAGGTGGCAGTGGCAACACAGAACAAGCATTAAACGGACTCGCAAATATTTTTCAAGCACTATCAAAGTTTGTCCTGCGATGCGGTTGTCAGACAAGACGGGTGCCTCCTTTTTTTCTAACAACCGCATCAAGGGCCAAAATTAAACGACAATTTTAGATGACAGCCAGCCACGCAAGACCTCCAGTCCTCCGCAGCCAGCGAATACATTTCAAAACATGGGGGAAATGATGGCAGGCAAAAGGGAAATGGCGGCACTCTGCTGCATGGTGGCAATGATGCAGCTTAGCGGAGGCGCTGCTCATGCGGACGAAATAAAAGAAAATGGAGAAAAGAAGAAGACTACGCTGGATAAGGTAGTGGTCACAGCCACCCGCTCGGAAAAGGATCTGGAAATGGCCCCCGGCAGTGTCTCCGTGGTTACTCAGGAGGACATCGAAAAACGCAATATCGGCACAATCGATCAAGCCCTCAATAACGTGGCTGGCGCGGTCGCTACCCGCGGTAAAGGCTTCATGGACACCCATGCCTCGGTAAACCTGCGCGGCTTCAACAGCCAGAATCGCACTTTGGTAATGATGGATGGCATGGTACTGAACGACCCCTATTCAGGGGCCGTACTCTGGCCGGCTGTTTCTCCGGAGATTATCCAGCAGATCGAGGTTGCCAAAGGCCCGGCATCCAGTCTATACGGCGGATATGCCATGGGTGGGGTTATTAATATGATCACCCGTATGCCGGAGAAGCGCGAGTTCACCTTTAAAAGCGGCTACGGTTCCGGCCTGGGTGGATCAGAGGCTCCGGAAAATGTGCACAAGGTCTATGTTTCCTATGGCGACAAGATCAAGGACAAATTCAGCATCCTGCTCAGCAACAACTACACCGCCACCGACGGCTACAGAAACAACTACAACATTCAGAGCGTCAACCCGGCTGCTTCCGGCATTTCAGGCGCCAACCCCACTACCAGCTATACCGGCGCCAAGCGTTACAATATCGGCGACAAGGGCCAGAACGGCTACTGGCATGACAATCTTGCCCTGAAGATGCAGTACGATGTCAATAGCCGCACCAAGATCAAGTTTTCATTCATGCGCTCGGAAAACGGCTACGATTACCGCTACCCCAACAGCACTCTTTATAATGCCGCCGGTAAAAATGTTTACAGCTACGGCACTGTCAAGGAGGCCTCATACAATTCCGGTCCCGGTGGAGATGAGCAGTACACCTTCAATCTGGGCGTAGAAACCGAACTGGCCAAAGCCAAGCTCAAGCTTAACCTGGGTCATTTCTATCAGGCCCACGGCTGGTACATTACACCGGACTCCAGTACTTCCACCCGCAACGGCGGTCCTGGCAAGTATTCCGACACGCCTACCTCGTCATACACTGCCGATCTGCAGGCCGTATATCCGGTTACCAACAGCCACATGGTCACCATTGGCGGCGCCTTCCGCACCTCTGAGGCCAATACCACTGAATACGCCCTCAGCAACTGGTTGAATGGCGATGCCCGCGGCGCGGTCAGTTATCAATCCAGGGGTAACGACAGAAACTTTGCCCTGTTTGCCCAGGACGAATACACCATTCTGGACAATCTGGTGCTGTACGGTGGTTTCAGACAGGACTGGTGGGAAACCTACAACGGTTATAATACCGATGAAGGCGCTGTCAGCGGTCGCAGCAATTCATCCTTCAGCCCCAAAGGCTCGCTGGTTTACAAGCCGTTCGAAGGTACCGTATTCAAAATCTCCGGCGGCAAGGCCTTCCGCGCCCCAACCATCAACGATCTATACCGCACAGTGGTCAACCACGGCAGCGGCGGCAAGACCACAGCCGGCAACTCCGCTCTTAATCCGGAAACCACACTTTCCTGGGATGTCAGCGTGGAACAGAAACTGTGGCAGGGCGCAAAATTCAAGGCCACTTACTTTGAAAACTACATTAGTGATCTGATCTACAGCAAGACATTCAGCTCAACCTATTCCCAAAAAGTTAATGCCGGTAAGGCCGAGAGCAAGGGTGTGGAACTGGAGGCGGAACAGAAGGTCAGCGACTGGATGCGCGTGTTTGCCAACTACACCTATACCGATGCCGTTATCAAGGAAAACAGCGCTGATACGGCCAGTGTGGGCAAAAAGGTAACCGGCATACCGCCGCACATGGTCAACGTGGGGGCGAACTTTACCTACGGTCCCCTGGATACCATGGTATCCATGCGCTACATGAGCAAACGTCCGGGCGCCAGCGACAACAGCGATACGGTTTCCAATGTATACACGTCCTACGATGCCTATATCACCACCGATCTCAAGTTCCGTTACAAGATCGCTTCCTGGTTGACCGCATCGCTGGCCATCGACAACCTGTTTGATGAACAGTATTACAGCTACTACAAGGCACCGGGCCGCTCCTGCTACGGTGATCTGACCTTCAAGTTTTAACCGCCGGACAAGGAGCCGGGATTAAAGTGACAGATTCAAGAAAATTACTTAACTATTTGCTTTTTATGTTTATTGCACTCATGGCCATGCCGGCCATGGGTGCAACCCCTGCTGCTGCCGCTCAAAAGGCACCGGAAGTGCTGGTGGTAGCCAGGGATCCCATGCATGCCATGGCCAAGATGGGGTTGATGAAGGAATGCGCCCAGCTTTCCGGGATCAGGTTCCGCTTTGTGTTTGCCGCCACCTTGAAGGATGACGATTACCCCGGCCTGTACAGCGGGGCCGATCTGGTGATGCTGGATGTGGGCAACCGTTCGCTGGCCCAGGTCATTCACAGCAAGGCGGCTGCAGGTAACAACATTCCTGTTGTCCCGATCCTTTACGAAGGCTTCGATGACAGCATGCGCCGCGGCATCAGCCGGCCGATGCATGAGCGGCTGCAGGCCTATTACGACAACGGCGGACGCAGCAACTTTGAAAACCTGTTCCGCTATCTGGCCACGGAGCTGTTTCATGTCTCCACCATCAAGGCGGCCGACCCGGTCATCATCCCGCAGAATGGCTACTATCATCCGCAAATGCCGGGTGAACTAACCTCTGACCTGCAAAAATACCTCAAATGGAAGAACCATGCTGCCGACAGCAAAAAGCCGGTGATTGCCCTTCTGTTTTCCAGGGCTTCCATTGAAAACGGTTCGCTGAAGATCTATGACGAGATGATCAGCCGTATCGAACAGGCCGGCGCCCTGCCCCTGCCGTTTTTCTTTGTTGACCGCCCCGGTCAGTCATCCGCCATTCGCCGCATGCTTACCAGTAACAACAGGGTGTTTGCCAATGTGATCATCAATACCGTGCCGCCACATGCTGCCGCCGAACGCAAGGTGGAATTCGAAACAATCGGCATTCCCGTACTAGGGGCTTTGCGCTACAGGCCCGGCACACCGCAGGACTGGCAAAAGAGTGTAGTCGGACTGCAAATGTCAGCCATTCCCTCATCATACGCCACACCGGAGATGGTTGGCATTGTCGATCCGATGCTAATGGCCACCGAAGAACGCAACCGCCAAGCGGTGCTGCTGCCGGACCAGTTTGATGCCCTGATCAACAAGGCGCTGAAGCTGACACGGCTGCAACAGTTGCCCAATGCCGATAAAAAGGTAACCATCTTTTTCTACAACAATCCGACCGGCGAAAAGAATCTGTCCGCCTCCAATCTGAACATCCCGCAAAGCATCGCCTCGATCCTCAAGGAACTGAAAGCAGCCGGTTACAGCACTGATACGGAAGATGAAAAGGCAATTATCACCAAGGCCCAGCGGGTGCTGGCGCCCTTCTACCGTGACGGCAAGCTGGAGGAACTGCTGCGGGACGGGCTGGCCGAAACCTTTCCTGTTGCCGCCTACAGCAAGTGGCTGGAGACACTGCCGGCCCAGACACGCAACTGGATCAGCGCCAGGTGGGGTGCAGCGGACAAATCTTCCATGGTGATCAGCCGCAACGGCGAGAAGCTGTTCGTGATCCCGCGCGCCATGTTCGGCAAGATCGCCGTCACCCGGCAGGCCCCCAGGGGGGACCGGATAGATGACCGGGAAAAGGCGATCTATCATGACACCAAAGTGCCGCCCAATCACTATTATCTGGCCAGCTACCTCTGGGCCAGGAGCGCGTTCAAATCAGACGCTTTTATCCATCTGGGCACCCACGGCACCCAGGAGTGGTTGCCGGGCAAGGAGCGCGGCCTGTCCATCTACGATGCCCCCAACCTGGCCGTGGGAGATGTGCCGGTGGTCTATCCGTATATCGTGGCCAATATTGGCGAGGCCATCCAAGCCAAACGCCGCGGCCGGGCAGTGATCATTAGTCACCAGACCCCGCCCTATGCCCCTTCCGGTCTGTATGACGAGCTTTTGGCGCTGCACGATCTGGTACACCAGTACGCCGATATCGAGACTGAGAGTGTGCGCGAAAAGGTGCGCAAGGATATCGTCAACAGGGTCATCAAAGGTCACTTCCACAAAGACATGGGCTGGGATGACAAACAGATCGCCGCCGATTTCAAGGGGTTTCTGGATGCCTTTCACAATCACCTGCATGCGCTGGCAGATACGGTGCAACCTCTGGGACTGCACAGCTTTGGCGTCACACCGCAGACAGAGCACCGTGTCTTTACGGTGATGCAGATGTTGGGCAAACCATATCTGGAGGCCGTGCTTGGCAAGAACAGCTCTGAAGTCATGGCCACTGACTACAAGGGGCTTAAAGAAATCAAACCATATCGACTGCTTTACAGCCACCTGGTACAGGGCGAGGCCTTGCCGGCAGATACATCAAAGCAGCTGCAGGCCATGCTGCAAAAGGCCAGACAGTACTACGACAACTTTGAGGCCGCCAGAGAGACAAAGGGATTGTTGACCGCCCTCAACGGTAGGCATGTCCCCTCTTCCACCGGCGATGACCCGATCCGCAACCCGGCTTCCCACCCCACCGGCCGGAACATGTACGGCTTTGACCCGGCCAAGGTGCCCAGCAAGCAGGCCTGGGAAGTGGGCAAGGAGGCCATGAACTCGCTGATAGAACAGTATCGCAAGAAGCATGGCCGCATGCCGGAAAAACTGGCCTTCAACCTGTGGTCCGGGGAAACCATGCGCCAGCACGGTGTGGTAGAGGCCCAGCTGTTTTATGCAATGGGAGTCAAGCCGGTATGGGACGAAGGGGGGCGGGTGACGGCTACCGAGATCATCCCTGCCAAAGAACTGGGCCGTCCGCGCATTGATGTGGTGGTAACCGCTTCCGGCCTGTACCGCGACATGCTGCCCATCGCCCTGAAAAAGATTGAGGACGCGGTTAAGCAGGTCGCCGCCCTGGATGAAACCGGCAATGCGGTGCGCGCCAATACGCAGAAGATTGAAAAGATTCTGCTGCAGAATGGCGCCCCCCCCAAACAGGCCAAAGCGCTGGCCCAGGCGCGTATCTTCAGCAATGCCAGCGGCGACTATGGCCTGAAACTGGATGACGCCACCCTGGCCTCGGACAGCTGGGGCGAGACCGGCAAGGGCAAACAGGATCGCAAGGCGGGTGAAGCCAAGCTGGCCGAGCTGTATATGGGGCGCATGGGGCATATCTGGGGCGAAGACGGCGACAAGGGGCTTAACCGCGACCTGTTCGCCGAAAACCTGAAAAAGGTTGATGCCGCTGTACTGGCCCGCTCATCCAATGTCTTCGGGGTAGTCAATACTGATGACCCCTTCCAATATCTGGGCGGCATTTCCACGGCCGTGCGCAGCCTGACCGGTAAAACTCCGGAACTGTACATATCCGACCTGCGCACACCCGGCAAGGGTAAAACCGAGACCGCCGCCAATTTCATTGCCGCCGAGATGCGCACCCGCTATTTCCACCCCAACTGGGTGGCAGAGATGAAGAAGGAAGGCTATTCCGGCACAGTGGAGATGGTCAAGGTGGCCAACAACTTCTGGGGCTGGCAGGCGGTGGCTCCGGAAACGGTCAGGGCGGACCAGTGGCAGGAAATGGCGGACGTGTATGTGCATGACAAGCATAAACTGGGGATGAAGGAATGGTTTGAAAAGGAAAACCCCCATGCCCAGGCGCAGATGATTGAGCGCATGCTGGAGGCAGTGCGCAAGGAATACTGGGATGCCCCAGCCGAGACCGTTAAGGAGCTGAAGGAACGCTACAGACAACTGGCCGGCAAATATGATGTGATCAGTGAAAACAAGGCCTTCCGGGAGTTTGTGGATGCCGGTTACGGTCTGGATGCTTCGGCAGCCGCGCCAGCCAATACCGCCAAATCAGCAAGCAAGCCCTCCAGCAGCAAAGCTGCCAAGGCAAACTCGGCCCCTGCCCCCACGGCAGCCCCACAGATACGCGGCATGCAGCTGACCAAGGTTGAACCGCCTCCGGCAGGCAAGGCGCCGCCTCTTGATCTGATCTGGCTAACGCCTCTGGTGGCCATGGCAGCCGGTTCCGGCAGACAGTTTTATAACGGATCACGAAACACAAAAACAAGGAGACACTGAAATGCAAGAAACCGTAGAAATGCTTATGTATCAGATCGGACAGATTTTTCTCATGCCAACCCTGCTGTTGATATCTGTACTGTTTGTATATGCCTTTTATGAACTGGGACAATTCCTGGTGGCACACTGGCAGAGACGCAACGATAAGGCCAGGCCGCTTCTGGAATGGTGGCATCAAAATCCGGATGCCGATGATGACCAACTGGATGTCAAGGCGCACAAACTGCTGGAGACGGGGCGTATCGCCACCCGCGTTGCCCCCATGCTGGGTCTGGTCGCTACCATGATTCCCATGGGTCCGGCCCTTAAATCACTGTCTGACGGCAATCTGGCCCAGGTGTCGCAAAGCCTGATGGTAGCATTTTCTGCGGTTATCCTGGCCTTGATCGCCGCCTCCATCACCTTCTGGATCGTCAATGTGCGCAAGCGCTGGCTGGCGGAAGAGCTGCTGGAGATTCAGGAACTCAGAAGCAGGTCAAAAGTCCGTAACAGGCATATTTGCGCTGAATCGGCAGAAATGGATGAAATCAGAGGAGGGGCTGCCATTGAAACTGCTCAATGAAACCGAAATTGAAGATCCGATCCTCTCGGTAGTTAATCTGATCGATATCTTCCTGGTGATTATTGCCGCCCTGCTGATTGTAGTTGCCCAGAATCCAATGATGAATCCGTTCAGCAAACAGGATGTCACGGTGATCACCGATGCGGGCAAGCCCAATATGGAGGTGCTGGTTAAAAACGGCAAGAAGATCGAGAAATATAAAAGCTCCGGCAAGATCGGTCAGGGTGAAGGCGACAAGGCCGGCACAGCTTACCGCATGAAGGATGGTTCAATAGTTTACGTGCCTGAGACAGAAAACAAGAAATAAACAGGAGCAATCATGACCGCATATACAGCAAAAATCAACAATGACAGCAAGGCCTTTGGCATCTCCATCCTGATGCACGGCCTGTTTTTCGGGGGACTGCTTTCTGTGGGCGGCATGGCAGTGGTGGAGCAGGTCAAGCCGGTGATCGTTGACCTGAGTATCTTCAACGGGCCTGCCATGGATGACACCCCGGCAGGTGGAGCGCCGCAGCGCGCCGCGGTAGCAGAACAGCGCCCAGTTGCAGCGCGTCAGGTCCAGGAACGGGTTGTCGAAAAAAGCGTCAACGAAAGCATCACCCCCGTTAAGACGGCAACACCGCTGACAACAACCGCCAGTGCGCCTGTCACCCTGCCCTCCTCTGCTGTCAAAACCGTATCAGCCGCTCAAGGACAGAGCGGCAAATCTTCTGGAAGCGTCTCCGGGGCCAGCTCGGGCGGTATTGGTAATGCTGCCGCAGGCACCGGTGGTTCCGGCGGCAGTCAGCAGCAGGCGCAGCAGTATACCCGGGATCATTTCCGCTATATCCAGAAGCTGATTGCATCCAAGGTCAAATACCCGCGCGCGGCCAGGGCGCGCAACCAGGAAGGCACACTGGTGGTTTCCTTTATTGTCATGCCGGATGGAAAAATTAATCATTTGCGGGTAGTCAAAAGCAGCGGCTATGAACTTTTGGACCAGAATGCGCTGGAAAGCGTCCAAAAGGCGGCGCCATTCCCCAAACCGCCGGTAATGGCCGAGCTCCGTGTTCCCATATCCTACTCGCTGTCCAGAGGATGAGTTTATAAATTTCAGACTAAAGGCAGGAGTTATTGACATGAGCAAACAAAATTTTAAAGAAGCCTATCCGCAACACGATACCGGCGTCACGTCGTTTAATCTGTTGAAATACTATGACGACCCGCTGGACTGCCTGACCGCACATTTTATGCTGGAATGCTCGGAAGTGCTTGCCGGGGCAAAACCGGCCAACCTGATATCCTTAGCAAACCGC
>Ga0302250_1000104_pt1 | contig 125288 bp, 114 predicted proteins | sample AAG_RA_Asp_MG_FD_193536 | JGI IMG/M metagenome (GOLD analysis project Ga0302250, IMG submission 193536) | Enriched activated sludge microbial communities from anaerobic digester in WTTP, New Holstein, Wisconsin, United States - AAG_RA_Asp | ecosystem: Engineered > Bioreactor > Anaerobic >... | reverse complement strand
CACCTGCCCAGAATCCTCAGCTGATCCAGTGCATCCAGAGCAACAACGCCGCCCATGCTCAGGTATGGCAGATGTTCAGCCAGGCGCGTTCCCGCGGCAACATCAGCGCTGCCGAGCAGCAGCAGTTTGCTGCCATGGAGCGTCGTCTCAACACCATCAAAATGAACCTTGGCCGTGGTGGTTTGACGCTTCCCGAATGCCAGGCCCTGAGCCGTGAGATCGCCAACGAGCGCGTAGCCGTTCAGCGCATGGCCGCCACACCTGCCCAGAATCCTCAGCTGATCCAGTGCATCCAGAGCAACAACGCCGCCCATGCTCAGGTATGGCAGATGTTCAGCCAGGCGCGTTCCCGCGGCAACATCAGCGCTGCCGAGCAGCAGCAGTTTGCTGCCATGGAGCGTCGTCTCAACACCATCAAAATGAACCTTGGCCGTGGTGGTTTGACGCTTCCCGAATGCCAGGCCCTGAGCCGTGAGATCGCCAACGAGCGCGTAGCCGTTCAGCGCATGGCCGCTAGCAGACGCTGAAACCAGGCAATTAGATTAAAACAGAATAGCCGTCCCGGGGCCCGGGACGGCTATTCTTATATGGTGGATGGTGAGATTCGATAAAGTGTGGAGTTTTCTGGTGTTGAGATCGATGTGTTTAACGGGCGCCATGGGCATAAGCAGCAAGCATGGCGGAGTGTTTTTTACAGCCATTGGCAACAGAACGGATAATGGCTCTATATTGTTCATCAGCGACTTTAATTTTGTCTATGAAGGCCCCTTCGTCAAGCTCCGCCTCAATAACTGCACCAATTGAATATGCCGCGGATTCCGAAAGCTCCGGTTTCTTGACTTCAATCAGCACTGTTTTAATCTTGTCGATAAATGCCTGCACTGATTCGCGATCAATGCCGGTGACTTCAACAGCATCCGGGCTGGAATGCTGCAGGTTCCTCAACTCCTGAATCAGTTGAGCATGCTTCTGTTCTTCCTTTTGCATGTTGTTCCAAAACATCCTGACCGGTCTGGAAAAATGCTCCCGGTTTGCCAGATATTGATAAATCTGGGCCAACCCTGTTTCTATACTTACCAGATTTGCCAGAACTGCATCAACCTTGTGCGGTTCCATGATATGCCTCATCTTGCTGTGAAATTAATCAGCCAACAGAGCATACTCAATGCTGTGGCGGAAAGCAATTATTAGCTGTAACTACTAAACAGAAGAGAGATGGACTTGAGATGTCTTGCTGCCCGTAATAAAAAAGCCCGCTGCATTTACTGGCAGCGGGCATGTATGGTAGGCAAGCAGGTAAACTACTGATACTGGATATAGACCGGTTTGGGCGAGAGCTTGAGCAGATCCTTGGGAGTCATCAGCGGATCACCCTTCTTGGTGTCGTTGTGGTAAAAAAGTTTGAAGCCGGTGTACTGGACAGGCTCAGCTACGATGTAGTCCTTGTAGGAATCGCGCTTCAGCCAGGGGGCGCCCCAACCGTCCATGTGCATGACGATCTGCACCTCTGGCCGCAGGGTGATCTTGCTGGCGTTGGTAACGCCGTTGCGGGTGAAACGGTGCACCACGAAGACCTTTGGCGGCAGGTTGTACTTCTTGACCAGATCCTTGAGATAGCCGGAGGCATAATTGATGTCGGCGGCATCATATGTGCCGATTTTTTTGCCCGGTTTTACCCCGCTCTTGATCAGGTTGAACTCTGGGTCAATGCCCAGATGTACGTCCGGGTTTTTCAGCAGCCATTCAAAACGCGGCAGAATATTGCGGATATCGTCATGTCCGGTCTGGATGTCGATGAACATGATGGCGTTGATCTCTTTTGCCCATGCGTAGACATCGTTGACGATCTTGTCCGGTATGATCATCCTGTATTTGCCGGCTTTGCCCGGTTCGCCCTGGGCAACTACGGCAATCAGGTGCAGCGCCGGCTGTACCGGCATGGACGGGTCAGCGGCCTGCCATTTGGCAACCTCTTTCTTCAGTCGGGTCAGCATCTCGTCCTTGGGATATTCCCCCAGGGCGCCCATTCTCTTGGAGAGCGGGTTGCCGTAGTAGGCGACGATGCGCTTGTTTGGCAGTATCGAGCCTGGCAAAATCTCTGGAGTCTTGACCGGCCACCCCTTTTTGCGGGCGTATTCCGGATCCTCACCGGCATTGTATTTGATCTTTGTCGCTGTTATCTCCGGTTTGGCGGCCTTGATGGAGGTGCTGCTGTTGGCAAACGCACCGGCAGGCTGTTTTGCGCTGGAAGTGGCACTGAAGGCCGGCTTAGGCTCCTGCTTTTCGTTGGCCTTGGCGTCTGCCAGGCTGGCAACCTTTTCTTCCCAGCAGCCGGTCAGGGCTAGGGACAGTGAAAGTGACGATATGAACAGGGCGGATGTGGAAATGGACTTGCTGAAACGTGGTGACTTCAGGGGAAACTCCTTTGGAAACGGTACTGCAGGGCAGGCGCTTACGTTGATATATTAAAAAACCACAGGAACGGCTCCCATGGTTTTGAGCGGAGATTGTATAACACTAAACAGGCTTTGTATCAACGATAAAATATTGCTGATTATTTGCTCTGCGATTGTTTCGGGTGATTGAATGTTCTGTCGTTGACAGCGAATGACAGGGCAAAACCGGTAGCCAGTACTGCCGCCCCGATGATGAAGGTGTAATACGCGGCCTGCTGGGCTGGCAGAGTGTCCTTCAACAGCGCGACCACCTGCGGCCCGATCAGTCCGGCCAAGCTCCAGGCTGTCAGAATGCAGCCATACACGGCGGCCATCGGTTTGTTGCCGAACACCGTCGACACAAAAGAAGGCATGGTGCCAAAGCCACCGCCGTAGCAGAGCAGGATGTAACAGACCAGTATGCTGAACATTGCGGGGCTGTTGACCTGGGTTAGTCCGATGAAAACGCACAGCTGAGTGCCCAGGATAAGCCTGAATGCCCGTGTTTGGCCGATATGGTCGGAGATGGCTCCCCAGAAAAGCCTGCCAATGCCGTTGAAAAGAGAGCTGACAGCAATCAATGTTGCGCCTGCCGATGCAAGGACCGTTGGTGCTGTGTCAGGTGCTGCGGTTTTGATCAGGTCCTGCAGCATGGGGGACTGGAAGCCGATGAACATGATACCGGCAGTGATGTTGCAGAAGAAGAGCAGAAACATCAGGGTAAACCTTGATGAGCAGATGCAGGCTTTGGCAGTAGAACTTCCTGAGTCAGCTTTGTTGCCCGACCCTACGGGTGTGTTGCTGCATGGTGGCGCGTTTGCCGGAGGATTCTGCATGCAGATGGCTGCCGTCAGGCCTGCAGCAGCCAGTGCTGCAGCAATCAGATAGAATACCTTGGCCCAGTCCGTTTGAGCAGCATCAGCGGCCGGACAGACGGCGGCAAAGGTTGGGGCCAGCAGTTTGCTCATCAGCAATGCCCCCAGCCCGAACCCCATTACCACCATGCCGGTTACAAGCCCCTTTTTGTCAGGAAACCATTTGGCGGCTGTGGCTACCGGAGTGACGTAGCCTAGCCCCAGCCCGATGCCACCGATGATGCCCATACCGAAGTAAAGCAGCAGCAGGCTTTTCATTTGCAGGGCCAAACCGCCTGTCAGCCATCCGCTGGCATATAAAAGCACGCCAGCAACCGCCAGCTTGCGCGGTCCAATGGTGGGCAGCAGCAGGCCGCCAACAGCGGCGGAAAGTCCCAAAAAGCAGATGGCCAGGGACAGTATCCAGGCTACCTGCTGATTGTTCCAGCCGGCATAGGCCATCAGAGGTTTCTGGAAATAGCTCCAGGCATAGATGGTGCCCAGGGTCACCTGCAGCAGGCAGCCCATGACAGCAATCAGCCAGCGGCTGCCGCTTGCTGGATAACTGCTTTGCCCGCTATTTGCTGCTGTTTCTGATGTGTCAGTCTTCATAACTCTCCGCTTTGTTTCAATATAGTTATTGCGTCAGGACGTTGGCGTCTTGCGCAAAGTGCTTAAAATGTCATGCGTGCTGGCTTTTAGCTGGCATTCAGGTGGATTGAAGCTGGATTTTAGGGGGTAGCCCATATGCCTACGCCCATTTGAAGTGGTATGTCTTTTTTGCCTGCGAAAAAATTCTTCAGGTGCAGCTTATTCTCACTTAGTTCCATGCCTACTTCAACACCATGGAATACGTCGTAGGAACTTGTTCCGTTGGATAGCACCAAAACAGAAGTGTTGATTTGTTTAAGTGTGCGATAAAATCCAGTAATATTCCTTATGTTTTCTGGGAAAAATTCTTCAATCGGGTCGAGCACAACTAGCTTGACTTTATAGTATTCGCAGAATTTGATCAGGTATGTCATCGTTTTTGTGTGGCTTCCGCCTGAATCCACCAAGTGTTTAGGTGTGCCGTAGCAGTCGTCGCACATGGAGATGCAGGTCATATTTTCTTCGAATTCTTTTAGTTTGCTGTTGAATGACGGTTCAGTTTTGCTCCATTCACTGCAAAGGCGCTTGAATCTTCTACAGCAGTCGTCATCGGTGTCAAGGGCGTTTATGTAGATTACATGCCCTTGCAGACACCGGTATTTTCCCAAAAAGGGAAGATCCAGTGCAACAGACATTGCCGCCTGCATTGCCAGGGTTGACTTTCCGTAAATGCCGTTAGTTTTTAGACATACAATAGAATTTGCTGGTATGATTTCAGTGATTGTATATTCGTCCTGGTTGGGCGGATAGATATCACGTGATATCCATGAGCTAAGTCCAAGGTGTTTGGCAAATGGATTGTCTTCCATGCTTTTGATAGTCATTGGATGCTTCCCCTATACTTTATTGCTGTTGACTGGTTGCAGTGGTAACTAGTCTGAACAATTGTGTTTTTATGCTATTAAGTCCCGCATAAAGAATATGCCAAGTCTGATGAGTACAGGTGTTATCTATAGCGCTATGCAGTGCTTGAATTTAAGCAAATATATCATACCAGAGACTAACTAAAACAGTGCGATATGTTTTTTCGCGAAGGAGGCTTTATGCTTTCAAAAGGTTTTGTACAGGTTTACACCGGAGACGGCAAAGGCAAAACAACCGCAGCCATGGGGCTGGCGCTCCGGGCGCTGGGGGCGGGGCTGAAGGTCTGTTTTTTGCAATTCATGAAGTCCAGGGTTTACAGCGAACACCAGATCCTTCCGCAGATCTCGCCGCTTTTGACGCTTGAAACCATCGGCAAGCCTTATTTTATAGCCGTTGAGGGGAGTCTGTCTCCCGAGCAGTTGAAAGAGTGGGGCGATGATGTGGTGGTGTTTCCGGCCGGGAAACCGCCCGCCGATTATCTGGAGATGATCGCCGGCGGTCTGGCCAAGGCCCGCCAGGCGGTTTGCAGTGGCCAATACGATCTGGTTGTGCTGGACGAGATCAATGTGGCCTTGCATTTCGGACTGGTGACCTGGGCAGATCTTTCAGAGCTGATTGACTGCAAACCGGCGCATGTTGAACTGGTGCTGACCGGCAGGGGGGCAACGGCGGAGTTGATGGAAAAGGCCGATCTGGTGACTGAGATGCGAGAACTCAAACACTACTACAGCAAAGGTGTGGATGCCAGAAAGGGCGTGGACTGCTGATCTCCCGCTTGATGCGGGGGAAGTCTGCTATTCCTTTAACTGCGGGTTGTGCATGTTGATGAAGGCAGTACTGCGCTTCTCGGCAAAGGTCAGGTGTTCCAGCATGGCCTGGCGGGCAGCATTGCAGTCACCGCTGCGAATGGCCTCATAGATCTGCTTGTGGTCGTTGAAAAGAATCTGGTAATCCTCCTGGGTGATGTATACTGCTCGCCAGACGCTCTGCTGAAACTCCTTCATGGCGTCAAACAGGCTCTGCATCAGGTGCAGCCAGACAATGTTATGGGTAGCCCTGGCGATGACGATATGCAGGTTGGCATCAAGCTCCAGAGATATCTTGGTGCTGCCCAGGTTGCTCTCCATGCCGTCGACGATCTCCTTCATTCTCTCCAAGTCGTCCGGTGTCGCACGTTTGGCTGCATAGTAAGCGGTCCATGATTCGATCCCCTTGCGCACCTCGATCACATCCAGCGCTCTTTCCTGCTCGGAACGGATCAGCTCAAACAGATAGTTGCCGACGGTGTCGCCCACCAGCGAGAGAACTACAGTACCGCCTCCCTGGTATGACATGACCATGCCTGCCGACGAAAGGATATTCAATGCTTCACGCACAGAGGGACGGGATACGCCGAACATCTCGGCCAGTTCACGCTCCGGCGGCAGCTTGTCGCCCGGCGCAAAATCTCCGGCCAGGATTGACGAACGGATCTGTTCGGCAATCTGTACAGATACTTTTTTGGGTTTGATTGGTTGAAAATTCATTATGTCTGCACTTCCAAATTGATTAGAATGTCTGGATTCTGCCCCGAAAGTCTTCTTTGTTGATGGGGCGGCGTCGTAAAACGCTTTTATATATCCATGGTTATCTCTTGACTGCCAATTTCTGTCAAGCAAAAATCAGCCTGATTTGCTTTGAAACGAAGCCCAAATATCTGCTGCGAACTGCTGCTGCGGCTTTATCTTTCGCAGTTTTTATGATAGCGGTAACGTTATGAATGAACAGCTTTCAAACTATTATCAGCTGGTGGAGAAGGTCGATATTCTCTGCCGCCAGATTGAAGAGCAATTATCCGGGCATGTCACCTGCCGTGCAGGCTGCGCCAGCTGCTGCAAGGCCATCACTATTTTCCCGGTTGAGGCGTCGGCGCTGCAGCAGGCATTGGAAGAACTTCCGCATGATCAGGCGGAGTCCATCCGCCGCCATGTGACTGCTCAGCGGGGGAATGATACCTGCCCGCTGCTGAAGGATGAACGCTGTCTGCTCTATGCGGCGCGGCCGATCATTTGCCGCACTCACGGCCTGCCGATCATGTTTACGGAAAACGGACAGCGCCGGGTGGATTACTGCCCGCTCAATCTGCAGGGGCTGGAAAAACTTCCCGGCACGGCGGTGATCAATCTGGATAGTCTCAATCAGCTGCTGGTGACGGTGAATGCCCATTATCTGCAGCAATGCGGAAAACAGGTCTCGGCAGAGCGAGTTGAAATTATTGAAGCAATACTCGGAACGCGTGTCCGTTGACCGTCGCGTGAAATCCAATCTGTTTTTAGTCCAAGGAAGGAATTTATGATAAAAATCAAGTTGAAAAAGAATGAAGACCGCCGTATCAAGGCTGGCCACCCCTGGGTGTTCAGTAATGAGATCGCCGCCATTGACGGCCCGCGTGAATCCGGTATCGCCGCAGAGCTTTACGATGTCGGCGGTGGTTTCATGGGGTGCGGTTACTACAATCCCAATTCATTGATCGCTTTCCGCATGCTCAGCCGCCAAAGGGAGGATATAGATAGTGCGGCATTCTACGAGCAGCGTATCAGGACGGCACTGGCGCACCGTCAGCAGGTTTATCCCGGCCTGACCACCTTCCGGGCGGTTTACGGCGAGAGCGACTTTCTGCCCGGCCTGGTGGTGGACAAGTACGGCGACTATCTGTCGCTGCAGATACTTTCAGCCGGCATGGAGCGGCGACGGTCGCTGCTGCTTGAGGCGTTGGCTAATGTTTTCAGCCCGGCCGGCATCATTGCCCGCAACGACGTAGCTGTGCGTACGCTAGAAGGGCTGGATGAAAAGGTGGAGGTCCTGTCTGGAACTATCCCGGATCTAGTTGAAATGGAAGAAAACGGGCTGCGCTTTTTGGTCGACCTGGCCGGAGGCCAGAAGACCGGCGGTTTCCTGGATCAGAAGGAAAATCATCAACTGCTTCGTGGTATCAGCAAGGACAAGGATGTGCTGGACTGTTTCTGCTATGCCGGCAGCTGGGCCGTGCATGCCGGTCATTACGGGGCGCGTTCCGTGCTGGGGCTGGATATCTCCGCCAAGGCCGTGCAACAGGCGACCGCTAATGCGCAGCTGAATGGCTTGGCAAGCCGCGTGGCCTTCGAGGAATGTGATGCCTTTGACCGTTTGCGCTCTCTGCGTTTAGAAGGACGCAGTTATGGCGTGGTGGTCATGGACCCGCCCGCTTTTGTCAAGAACAAGAAGAATATCGCCGAGGCGACCAAAGGCTACCTGACCGTCAACCGTCGGGCTATGGAACTACTGGAGCCGGGCGGATACCTGATTACTTGCTCCTGTTCATATCACATGGGGCGTGAGGCATTCCGTGATATGCTGGTGCAGGCTTCGCGGCAGGCCAAGCGCGACATGCGGCTGGTGGCTGCCTGTGCCCAGGCTGCTGATCATCCGGTGCTGCTTTCCTTCCCGGAATCGGAATATCTGAAGTGTTTTGTGCTGCAGGCGGTGTGATTAGGGACGCGTGAGAGTCTGAAGGAGCATCTTGGAGGTTGGAAATGTTGTTTCATAACTGACGTTTCAAGACTTGATCCCTGCGTTTTCTCGTTCCATCTTTTCAAGCAGGCCTGGTTTGTTGTAGTCGAACACCTCTTTTGACCATACTGCAGACCATTTTCCCAGCGGCAAAATGATGGCGCGCAGTTCTTTGCCTCGCGAAGTCAGCACGTAGCCATCAATGGTTTTTTCTACCAGATCTGCCTCACGCAAATCTTTGATGCGGCTATTGAGGATGGAGGGGGAAATATCGCCGCAACATTCCTGTAAATTGCGGAAAGTGCATGGACCTTTTTCCAGATTCCACAAAATGCCGAGTGCCCAGCGGCGGCCCAAAAGGTCGAACAGGGCGTTGATCGGCGAACCAGAAGTAGAACCACGTACTTTTTTGCCGGGAATTGGAATGGGCATCGGAAACGATTATCTCCTTTTCGTTGCGAATGGACAGGCACTGATCCGGTTGCCGCGGACAAGCGGATCAGTGCCTGGAGTTGATTTAACGAGCTTGGGCGGCCTTGATCTCGGCGAGAGTCAAACCTCCAATGCCGATGTTGGTGCTGTCGAGTTCATTAATCAAAATGGTGAATTTTTCAGCGGGAATATTTGTGATCTCTACGGCGGTTTTTGTCAAGTTTTTGATCAAAGACTTTTTTGTTTCCGTGTCTATGCTGTGCATATCAATGGTGATGACTGGCATGATAATCTCCTTGCTGTTTTTTGTGTAGCGCGCTACTGATTTAATAGCATGCTACCAAAAACGAAGCAAGGTTTTTTGATTATTTGGTGTTGTACCGCCGAATGGTTGGGCAATTTCAGACGAGTTACAAAAAACATTGCCGGGGGCAATCAGCCTGTTCAGAGCTGAGTGTAAAAAAGGTACAGGCTGCTTTTCCAATAAAGCAGCCTGTACCTTTTTGTTTATCCATATCGGTTTGCAGTTAATATTTGTGTGTTTTTGGTCCCCGGTCAACGGACTCCGGTCCCCGCTTTCAGATCATCTGCCTGATTTGCTCGAACATGGCGCGGATATCCTGACATTTGGCAAGTTTGCACTGCTCGTCCAGCACAGAGACCAGTATCTCTTCGGTGGTCAGCGGGTTGGCTATGACCACCCTCAGTACGATGATATTGTCACCATTGTAACGTTTCGGACTTAAACGGGTTCTGGAAACAAAGGTCTTGCCCGCTTCACGCTGACGTTTTTGGATGGCCTCGGTGATTTTGTCCAGCTGTTCGTTGATGCGCGTAACCTGTTCCTTTGTCGCTTTTGCCATGGCTTCCTGCAGCCAGGCCGGCACATAACGGTAGGTCAGGATATTCAACTCAGGTTCAGATATCAGCTCAAAGTCCGGATGCACCTTGATCCGTTCGGCAAAGCTGCGAGTACGCTCAATGCCTTGATCAATCAGAATCTCGTAACCTTTGCGGCCGATGATGGACAGTCCGGCATGTACCAGCATGGCCATGCCGGGGCGTGAACCTTCCAGCGTGCGGCTGCCCAGGTCTCTGGAACCGCGGCGGATGATATAGGCGGCATGGTGCTCGATGGATGACAGGGTGGCCGGGTCCTTGAATACCACCATGCCTGCGCCCATGGGCACATACAGCTGTTTATGGGCATCGATGGTCACTGAATCGGCCCTGTCGATGCCGCTCAGCAGGCGGCGGTATTTCTCTGAAAACAGGGTCGGTCCGCCCCAGGCAGCATCTACATGAAAATGGCAACCCAACTCAATTGCCAGATCAGCCATGTCATCCAATGGGTCCACATTGCCGGTCTCGGTCGTGCCGGCAATGCCGATAATGGCCAGCGGGCGGATGCCTTCATCCTTGAGTCGGGCGCATTGTTCCCGCAGTTTTTTCAGATCCATACGGTTGTTATCGTCCGTCTCCACCGTTACCAGGTTGTCCCGTCCAATACCCAGCACATCGACGGCCTTGCCCAGTGAATAATGCCCGCGTCGTGAAACCAGCACCGCCAGGCCTTGGCAGTCCAGGTGCTGCAGCGCTTTGAACAGTCCTTCACGGGCAATGCCCTTGAAATCGCCGGACGGTTTGCAGAGCTTGTTACGGGCGGCCCACAGGGCGGTGGTATTTGCAATGGTGCCGCCTGAACAGAAGGCACCTAGCGAGTAATTGCTGTTCTGAACCCATTTGGCATAGAACTCATCGCTGTTTTCATAGATCAGCCGATGCAGCATAGCCAAAACCTGGCGCTCCATGGCTGTAAAGGCGCGCGAAGTCTCTACCTTGACCAGGTTTTGATTAAGTGCCGTCAGGATGCGGGAAAGCGGGATCATGAAGTAGGGCAGGGCAGAAGTCATGTGCCCGATGAAGCCCGGCGAGGCGGTATGCACTGACTGGGAAACCAGTTTTTCCTTGAGGAATTCCGTGTAGTCGGAAACGAAGGTCGGGGTGTTGGGGATGCGCGACTCGGAGAAATCCTTTTCGATTTCATCTAGATCACGTTCTACGGCAACAATATGGTCATGGAGAAAACCCATCAGGTCTTTGGAAATGGCCTGGTCGATGCGCCCCAAGGTGGAGTTCGGCGCCTCGGGAACGGTGAAAATGCGGTAAACGTTCTCCAGGTTGGCCTGGGCAAGCTCTTTAGATCTGGGCATGGCGGTGAAGTCACCTGTCTTTTAGTGAATAGCACGGCAATCCGTTTATCAGAGTTGCTATTCTCAAGATTAAAACGAATATTCCTGTATACCGAACTGGCCAGTCCAATGTCAAACCTAAAAACTCTAAAAGTCATGATCTGATGCGCAAAATTGTAATATGGGGATTAGTTTGTTGTTCTGGCTGGATGGATTGAACAGCACGGCTGCATAACCACAGCCGTGCCGTTGACAGATCAGAGGCTTTTGCCCAATGCCTCGGCCCGTTTCAGCCCGTCGGTCTGCAGTATTTCATCCTTGCCGTGAAGCCCAGGCACGATGACTATTCCGCTGTCTTTCCATCCCAGAAAACCGGCCATCAGCTGATATGATTTGACAATCCCATCGAACACGCTCATGTCATCGGCGCCTCCGGTGACCAGCAGGGCGCATTCTGTGATTTTCAGCGGTCTTTTGGCTGTTAGGAAAGAGTAGAACTTGTCAATCGCCGCCTTTAGCTGCGTGGGATAGCTGAACCAGTACAGCGGGGTGGCGAATACAAGCATATCGGCCTGCTCCACCAGCGGCGCCAGCGTGGCAAAATCGTCCGGGATAGAGCAGGCGCTGCCCTTGCTGAAGCAGGTTTGGCAGTCAATGCATCCCTTGATCTGCTTGTCGGCGGTGCTGAACTTTACCGTGGTGTGTCCCGCCTGTTGTGCGCCTGCCATGAATGCCTCCGCAAGCTTGTCGCTGTTGCCGTTTTTCCTGGGACTGCCTGTTAAAATCAGAATGTTCTTTCCCATAACTTCTTACCTCCATGTTAATTAAGCAGGTTCTGGCTACTATTCGAAATGCCGGTTGTTATAAGACTTCACATGTGTAACCGGCTAATACTCTGCCTTCCACCAGTTCCTGGCGGCTGCCATGAACATCGGCCTGGGGAGTACCGGTTCTGATACCGCCTTGAGCAGTTTCTTGGGTACCTTGCCGCATGTTGCCAGCGTACAGGCCGCTTCTTCAACCGCCTGCATGGAACGGTCTATGGCCGCGAACCTGGATTTGCCCGTCAGGGCATGGGCGTGCGGCCTCAGCAGCGAGGCCAGCAGGGGCATATGGGAGTTTTGGCCTGCCGCCTCCAGCCATTTGACTAGTACGTCAAAGTTTTCTGCCTCGTAAAAACCGCAGACCGCCAGCAGTGCCAGATTCGGCATCTTGCTGTGGCGGGAAGGGTGGCGGCAGCGTCCGTGCTTGTTGAAGATGAATGGATGGGCCAGGGGAATGAAGCGGTCCAGCAGGTTTTTCAATGGGCCGGGGACGATGTCGACATACAGCGGCGTGGCCAGCACCAGCAGGTCGTAGTAGGGGATGCGCGGCAGCAGATCACGCATATCGTCTTTGATGACGCACTCGCCGGTCGCTTCATTTTTCCAGCATGCGAAACAGCCTGCGCAGGGTTTTATATCCAGCTCCAGCAGATAGAGCACATCGGCGGTGACGCCTGCTTTGGCAAGTCCGGCCTGGAAATGCCGCACCATGACTTCTGTCGTGCCTTTGCTGCCCTGCGGCGAGGCCTGCAGGATCAACACTCTCTCCGCTTTGCGCCATTTCCCCTGGCGAAAATCGCGTTCATTCTCCGTTTCCGCATACAGCCCGTCCGGTACGGTGTCGGCCTGACTGTCGCCTGAGAACAGGCGATTGAAGCGCAGCATGTCCAGCAGGCTGCCGCTGAAACGGAACTCCTTGCGCATGGCCGCCTGCCATGGTTTAAGCCGCTTGAGCGAGATATCCACCCAGGTCTGCGCCGAACATTCGATCAGGATATCCGCATCGGGCATCAGTTGCTCTGCAAAGTGGCACTTTCCGTCACTGATGATCAGCGAGTACTCGCCCCCTTCCACCCCTGACAGGCGGAAGGCATAGGTTTTGCTGATGCCTGCCGCTTTACGCGGGTTCAGGAAGTTCGGCATCATTCTCAAAAGGCGTGCAGCTTCTTTATCGCTCATGCTGTTTTCCAAGTTTTTCTGGATAAAAACTACTTCATGCCCGGCATGGCGGCGGGGGCGGATGTGTTGAGCATGATATCGAAGGCTTCTTTCTTGGAAAAGCCCTGCTTGAGCAGTTCCGTATACAGATTCATTTTGAATGCGGCCACCCGGCGGGCAGTATCCGGCTTTTCCGCTATGCGGAGCTGTGCCTCAATCATCACCTCTGTCATCTTGCCCATCATCGGCACCATTGCCCCCATGGACATCTCCATAATCTGCTGCATCTCCTCCGGTGAAGGCTTCTTGCTGTTGGCCGGCTCATTGGCAAAAGCCGTGGATGTTGCTGCCAGCAGCAGTGTGGTGATGATTGCTTTTTTCATCTGGATGGCTCCTTTATAGGTTTTGTTGTTTTTTGATGCATATTAATTGCGTCTTTTTCTAACTTTCTTGTGCCAGAGCAGAAGGCATGCAGCTAAACAGACTAGCCAAACAATATAAATAAAGTAGTACATGAAATTTTCACTATCTTCAGTGCTATAGCCTAATTGTATGGTTATGGCATAAGCTACAAATGCCAACATGCAGAAAATAATTATATAACCTACTGTGATAATGTCATCTTTTGTATATCTTGGGAAAATTTTCATAGTTGATGATTTACAGGTAAAAACGAATTATTACAAGAACATAATGTGATTCCACAAAGTGATCTCTGTTCGTGCTTTAAGTGTCTTTCGTGGACAGTTATTCAGCTGATGTCGCTTGTCATTATGGATGACATATTCTGTCATGCATCTGTGCTAAACTGTTGCCCATGAGCACACTCACCCTGCAACAGCGCCTGGAGATCCTGGCCGACAGTGCCAAATACGACGTTTCCTGCTCATCCAGCGGCAGCAACCGCAAGGGGGTGGCGGGCGGTGTTGGCAGCACCAAGTCCGGCGGCATTTGCCATACCTGGACCGCCGACGGCCGCTGCATCTCCCTGCTGAAAATCCTGCTGACCAATACCTGCCTGTATGACTGCGCCTACTGTATGAACCGCCGCAGCAACTCCATACCGCGCACTGCCCTGACACCGGAAGAGGTGGTGCGGCTGACCATGGACTTCTACCGCCGCAACTATATTGAAGGGCTGTTCCTTAGCACTGGTGTCGTGCGTTCTGCCGATCACACCATGGAGCAGCTGATTCGTGTCGCCCGCAAGCTGCGGCTGGAAGAGCGTTTCAACGGTTACATCCATCTCAAGGTGGTGCCTGGCGCCGACCGGCTGCTGGTGGAAGAGGCCGGGCGCTATGCCGACCGGGTCAGCGTCAATATCGAGCTGCCTACGCGTGAGAGTCTGCAGCTGCTGGCACCGGACAAACCGCGTGACGCCTTGATCGGCCCCATGCGTCAGCTGAGCAGCCTGATACTGACTTCAAAAGAGGAGCGCAAGCGTTCCCGCAAGGCGCCGCAGTTTGCACCGGGTGGACAGAGCACCCAACTGATCGTGGGGGCCACGCCGGAGAGCGACCGCCAGATCATCTCCCTCTCCGAAGGGCTTTACCAGCGCCTGGGGCTGAAGCGGGTTTATTACTCGGCCTTTGTGCCGGTGTCATCGGACAACCGCCTGCCGGCATTGCCTGCGCCGCCGCTGCTGCGCGAGCACCGGCTGTACCAGGCCGACTGGCTGCTGCGCTTCTACGGTTTCAGCGCGCACGAACTGCTGGACGATATGCATCCCAACCTTGATATGCGCCTGGACCCCAAGACCGACTGGGCCATGCGGCATATCGGGCAGTTTCCGGTGGAGGTGAACCGGGCCGATTACGAATTGCTGCTGCGGGTGCCCGGCATTGGTGTGCGCTCTGCCCAGCGTATTGTGCGGGCCAGGCGCAATGCCCGACTGAGTGAGGAAGAGTTGAAACGGCTGGGGGTGGTAATGAAGCGGGCGCGCTATTTTATCACCGCCTGTGGCCGCTATCTGGGCGGTATCAGTCTGGACGGTCCGGAACTGTTCTCCCGTCTGACCGCACCAGCCAGGCGCAAGGCATCCCTGGATCAACTGGAATTATTTCCTGCGGATAGCGACGTGTCTGCTGTGACAGGAGAACTATGATGCTACAGTACCGCTATGACTCGACCTTTGAGGGCTTTCTCTGCGCCGTGGCCCATTGCCTGGCCGAGGGCGAGGAACCGGAGCTGTTTCTGCGGGGCAGCGAAGAACCGGCGTATCAACTGCTGTTTGATGAGGTGACAGTGGACATCCCGACAGACCTGCAGGCGGCGCTTGAATTCCGGCAGTCATTCGTGGAGGCCGCTTCGCGGCAGGTCTTTGCTTCGGCCCGCTATGCCTTTCACAGCCAGCAGACAGGGGTGGAGCTGCTGCTGTGGCGTTATTTCAAACTGGGGTTGCGGGTGGGGCAGCGGCTTGTCCACATGTTGGCCGACAGTGATGTCAATGCGGTGGACCGTATCAGCCGCAGTGTGGCCCATCAGGCCCACAAATACTTGGGGTTTGTCCGCTTCCGTGAGGTAGAGCAGGGCTTTCTGTATGCCCGCATCGAGCCGCAGTATGACATCCTCTGCTTTATTGCCCCGCATTTTGCCACCCGGGTGGGGGATCGGCCCTGGGTGATCCATGACCTGTCCCGTTCACAGGCAGCGGTCTATGACCTGAAAAAGTGGCGTCTGGTGCGTGATGTCGAACTAAGCGGCACGCCGGATTTCACGGCTGCCGAGCAGGAGTGCGCTTTGCTCTGGCGCCGTTATTTCGACCGCCTGGCCATCGAGGCACGCCGCAATCTCCGTCTGCAGCGCCAGCATGTGCCTATGCACAGTCGCAGACACATGGTTGAATTTACAGACCTTTGAAAAACTACTGTGGAGAGCCATCTGCGGCGTTGCGCGGTACTCGCAGTCTCGGCTAACTAACTGTTATGCCTCGGCTGCTCCGTTCCGTGCGCCTTGCATCCGGCCTTCCTCATGACGTTTTTAAAAGCCCTGTTAAGTTTCAGACAGATAGTGCCTTTTGGGCGGAGGACCAGCAGGGTGTGTGGGGTGTAACGGCACGGCGACGTGTGGGCCCCGGCTCTTTCGGACAGTGCGGCATTCTGGCGTCACGGATTCAGGCAGACTGATTTTTCCGCCCGGCTATTATAATTTTCAATGTCTGATAAACTTGTCTGAGCAGTACTATCTGCTTGAAACAGAAGGCAAATCAGGCATGGCAGCTGACCCGCGCGACATATCCTCATCTGACCAACCATCCTCCAATATCCAGGCTGAGTCTGTCTCTGCCGTTTACCATGCCTTGGGCACTTCGCCGACGGGGCTGAGCGTGTCCGAGGCTGCTCTGCGTCTGTCCCGCTGCGGTCCCAACTCCATCAGTGAAATCAAGGGCAAGCCGCTCTATCTTAAATTCCTGGCCAACTTCACCCATGTCATGGCCATCCTGCTCTGGGTGGGCGGGGTGGTAGGCTTCATCGCCCAAATGCCGCAGCTGGGCATTGCCATCTGGACGGTCAATCTGATCAACGGCTGCTTCAGTTTCTGGCAGGAATACCGTGCCGACAAAGCCACCGAGGCGTTGCGCAAATTGCTGCCGGTACAGGCGCGGGTGATGCGTGACGGGACGGAAATGTTGATTCCGGCTGAGCAGTTGGTGCCGGGAGACCTGATGGTTTTGGCCGAAGGTGACCATATCTCGGCCGATGCCAGGCTGGTTTATGAATCGGAGCTACGGACAGACCAGTCGACCTTGTCAGGTGAATCCCATCCGGTGCGCAAGACTGCAGAGGCGGTGCTGCAAAGCGGGCTGGGGCAAACAGAACTGCCCAACCTGGTTTTTGCCGGCACTTGCGTAGCATCGGGCACCGGCAGGGCGGTGGTCTTTGCCACTGGCATGCATACCCAGTTCGGCAAGATCGCCAACCTGACACAGCAGATAGGCGAAGAACTCAGCCCTCTGCAGAAGGAGATCGGGCGGGTGACCAGGGTGGTTACCATCATGGCCTGCAGCATCGGGGTTATCTTCTTCATGCTGGCCACCTTCGTGGTTGGTGTGACCGTTTCGCACAGCTTCATCTTTGCCATGGGGATGATCGTTGCTTTTGTGCCGGAGGGGTTGCTGCCGACGGTGACACTGTCGCTGGCCATGGGGGTGCAGCGCATGGCGCGTCGTAATGCCCTGGTGAAACGCCTGTCGTCGGTTGAAACGCTGGGCTGTACAACGGTGATCTGTACCGACAAGACCGGCACCCTGACAGAAAATGAAATGACCGTTACCAATATCTGGCTTGGTGGCCGCAGCTTGAAGGTGACAGGCGTGGGATATGCTGCTGATGGCGAGATTCAGGAGGAGGGGAGCCGTGTTGAGGTGCTGCCCGGTGATGACCTGCACAACCTGCTGCTGGCTGGCGGGCTGTGCAATGATGCCCGCGTAGCCCCTGCAGGAAATGGCAGCGGTGGATGGAAGGTGCTGGGGGATCCTACCGAGGCGTCTTTGCTGGTAGTAGCGGCCAAGGCAGGGCTTGACCTGGCCGCTGAAGCGGAAAGGCAGCCCCGGCTGCGCGAAATTCCATTTGAGTCGCGGCGCAAGATGATGAGCACTGTACACCGGGGAACAGAGACTGGGGACAAGGGGCAGGGGAATACAACAGATATTACGGTCAACGGTCAGCGTTCAGCGGATAACGTCGTCTTCGTCAAGGGGGCGCCGGGGGAGGTGCTTGCCCGCTGCAGCTTTATGCTGCGGAATGGCCGGGAGCTGCCGTTTGATGATGCCATGCGTGCTGATGTCATGTCCGCCAATGACGACTACGCGCGCAACGGTCTGCGTGTGCTGGCAGTGGCCCGCAGACGTCTGGATCATGACTTTCTGGATTTCAGCGCCGACAAGGTTGAGCAGGGGCTGACCCTGCTGGGGGTAATGGCCATGATGGACCCGCCGCGGGCAGAGGTGAGCGAAGCGGTGGCGAAGTGCCGCAGCGCAGGCATCCGCATCATGATGATCACTGGGGATTATGGTCTGACTGCCGAGAGTATTGCCCGGCGCATCGGCATCATCGGTAGTGGGCGACCGCTGATCATCAGCGGTACGGAGTTGGATGGTCTGGATGACTGTGCTCTTAAAGAAGAGCTTGCCAAAGATGTCATCTTCGCCCGCGCAGCCCCGGAACACAAACTGAGGGTGGTCAATGCGTTGCGTGGGATGGGGCAGGTGGTGGCGGTGACCGGCGACGGTGTGAACGACGCCCCGGCCCTGAAACAGGCCGATATCGGCGTGGCCATGGGGATTGCCGGCACCGATGTGGCCAAGGAGGCTGCCGATATGATCCTCACCGACGATAATTTTGCCTCCATCGTCAATGCCATCGAGGAAGGGCGCACGGTCTACGCCAATATCCGGAAGTTTGCCACATATATATTCACCAGCAACATGCCGGAGGCCTGGCCATTCATCCTGCAGATCATGTTCAACGTGCCGCTGGCCCTGACGGTGATGCAGATTCTGGCCATCGACTTGGGGACGGATATGGTGCCGGCCCTGGCGCTGGGTACGGAAAAACCGGAGCCGGGTATCATGGACAAGCCGCCCCGTTCAGTCAAAGACAGATTGATCGATAAGGCACTGCTGCTGCGCGCCATGGTCTGGCAGGGTACATTGCAGACCCTGCTCTGCTTCAGCGGTTTCTTCCTGCTCTACTGGATGTATGGCTACCGCAATCTGCTGCATCTGCCGCGCCCGGACCTGCTGCCATATACCGAGCGCCTGCTGACTGTTGATGGACAGGTCTATGTGCTGGCCACTTCCATTTTCCTGGCCGGTGTGGTGACCACCCAGATCGGCAATGCCTATGCATGCAGGACGGATCGCGTGTCGGTATTCAGCATCGGCTTTTTCAGTAACCGTATGCTGCTGGTCGGTTTTGCCGTGGAGCTGGCCATTGTCTGTCTGTTGATCTATGTGCCGCCCTTCCAGGGGATTTTCGAACTGGGGGCGTTGCCGCTGGAATTCTGGGGCATGCTGTTCTGTTATCCGCCGGTGATGTTCCTGGCGGAGGAGGGACGCAAGGCCTATCTGCGCAAAAAACTATTGCGGAGGCCCACGTGAGTTTGGCTGTAACGTTTCATTTCAAAACCGTGCCCCCCCTCATCCGCCCCTTCGGGGCACCTTCTCCCTCAAGGGAGAAGGGTAAATTCAGCCACCCTCTCCATGAGGGAGAGGGACGGGGTGAGGGGATAAGACTGGGGGTTAGTATTACTGCAATTGCCTAATCGTATAACACTGATTTTGACTCAATCTTAACCTGCTTACCAGGGAGGTGTTCCATGAAAATCATTATTATCGGCTGCGGCCGGCTGGGAGGTGCGCTCTGTGACACACTCAGCCAGCAGGGACACGAGGTGTCGGTGATTGACCGTGATCCCTATGCCTTTGAACGGCTGGAACACTTTTTTCAGGGAAACAAGGTTGTCGGAGGCGGCATAGACAGGGAGGTGCTGCTCAAGGCGTGCATAGAAAGCGCCGACGGCTTGGCAGCCGTGACCAGCAGCGACGAGATCAACATTGTGGCTGCTCGCATCGCCAGACAACTTTTTCGGGTGCCGCGAGTAGTCGCCAGGTTGTATGAGCCGCGCAAGGCCGATATCTACAGACGCCTGGGGGTGGCAACCATCTCCCATGTTACCTGGGGGGTCAGCCGGGTCGTGGAACTGCTGTGTTACTCCCATCTGGATGCCATAAAAACTCTGGGAAGCGGAGAAGTGGACATTGTCGAGGTTGAAGTGCCTCATCTGCTGGTGGGGCACAAGGTTAATGACTTGACTGTACTGGGAGAAATTCATGTGGTGGCTGTGACCCGGCAAGGGCGGACATTCCTGCCGACGCTGGGTACGGAGTTCCGTGAGCATGACCAGATGCATGTGGCCCTGCTGGCTGCATCGGCACAGCGGTTGAAAAACATCCTGGGAATACATTGAACAGGTCTTTGAAAAACTACTGTGGAGAGCCGTCTGCGGCGTTGCGCGGTACTCGCAGTCTCGGCTAACTATCTGTTATGCCTCGGCTGCTCCGTTCCGTGCGCCTTGCATCCGGCCTTCCTCATGACGTTTTTGAAAGCCCTGCTAAAATCAGTCGAGGCGTTACGGTGTCACTGTTTCTGGTTTAAGTTTAATGGGAGGTTACCATGTATGTGATAATTGTGGGCGGCGGCAAGATGGGCGGCTATCTGGGGGTGCTGCTGCAGAACAGCGGCAGGAAGATCAGGATCATCGAAGAACACCGGGACGAGATTGACCTGCTGCTGCGGGACATCCCCGCAGACATTGTCATGCATGGCGACGGCACCGACCCTCTCGTGCTTGAATCAGCCGGCATCAGACAGGCTGATGTGGTGGCGGCTGTCACTGGTTCTGACGAAACCAATCTTGTCGTGGCCGGTTTGGCGCGATCCGAGTTTGGTGTGGGGCGCGTTATTGCCCGCATCAATGATCCCCATAATGCCTGGATGTTTACGCCGAAGATGGGTGTGGATGTGGCTCTCAATCAGGCTGAGCTGTTGGCGCACCTGATTGTGGAGGAGATGTCGGTGGGCGAGATGGTGACTCTGCTCAAGCTGCGCAAGGGCGAGTATTCGCTGGTGGAGGAGAAGGTGCATCCACACTCTTGTGCCGCAGGTTGCCAGATCGGTAGCCTGACACTACCCAAGGAAAGCGTGGTTGCTGCCGTCATCCGCAAAGGACGCCTGCTGATCCCACGCGGCGATCTGGTGTTGGAAGCGGAAGATGAGGTGCTGGCGGTGGTACATTCTTCTGCGGTTGGCAGACTGGCTGATTTGCTGGGTGAGGTCAAATCCGGATAGCTTACCGGACCGCCAGGATCGGCAGGTCATTGGATGTACCCCATGCTTCCCATTCCATGGCGGTCATGGCCCAGAACTTTTCCTGCAAATCATGGGTTTCCGCTGTGGCGTGATTCAGACCCAGTTTGCCGCAAAGCCTTTCCCAAAAGTGTTCCTCCAGCGCGGCCAGGGCGATATGACCGTTTCTGGTTTCATAGATGCTGTAGCGGGGCAGTTTGCCGCCCAGTAGACCGTCCGGCGAGGTCAGCCCGTATTTCAGCGGATCGGCGAACAGGGCGGCGCTGGTGGAGAGCGCTATCTCGCGGTAGCCGGTCCCCTGGCCGCGTTCCCTTGCGTAGAGCAGTGACAAGGCGGCGTTTACTGTTTCCTGGGCTCCGGCCATGTCGGCAATCAGTGTACGCGGGGGCTGGGGCGGTGTCAGCAGACCGAAGGCTGCCTGGTAGGTCAGGTCGTGACCGGCCAGGTTCTGGTCCGGTGCAGGATAGCCGGTGATGGACACCATGCAGAGCCGGGGATAGCGTTGTTGCAAGGTAGGGAAATCCAGCGTCAGCGCGCTGAGCGCGGAAGGGCGGATGGAACTGATGAACAGGTCGCTTGTGTCCAGCAGCCTTTCCATTTCGTTTTGGCCTGCCGCGGTTTTCAGATCAAGCCGGATGATCTGCTGTCCGGCGCACAGGTCGGCATACCATTGCGGACACCAGCGGGAGAAGGGATCCCCCTCTGGCGGCTCAACCCTGGTAACCGTTGCACCAAGCCCGGCCAGTTTCTGCGCTGCCACAGGGCCGGGCAGATTGTAGGCCAGGGTGACGATCTTGATGTCTTGCAGCGGCAGGTTGTTATCCATTTTGCATCCCCCTCTGGGCAGGCGCTTCATTGCAGGCACTTTGCCAGTCTGCTAGGATATGCCTGTATATCTCCACGCTCCTTTCTGAGTAAAGATGGATACTGTCCCATTCCGGCTGACCGTTGATGTGCTGCATCAGCAGGGCATCCTCTCCGAACCAGCGAGGAAAGATGCCGCCGAAGAAGTAGCCCCGCTGGTGCAGCGTCTCCACCGCTGCGGCTGAACCCGGCTGGGCAAGGGGCAGCCATAGCTGTTTCACCCGCAAAGGTCTGTCTGCCAGGGCCATTTCCTCTGCTGCCAGCTTTTCTTCAAAATCAGGGCCGATCACCGGCGCTCCAATGCGAGCTACCTGGGCAAATTCGAACACCCGGGATGAAAGCTGGGTTGAATGGTTTTCTGCAGGAGCATTGTCGGAAAACAGCAGGGTTCGGCTATCGTCAAAGCCGTCGTAGATGAAGCGCACGATCTGTTCGTAGCGTTCCGGGATGTATAGGGCATGGGGACTGGGAACGTATGTCCTGAACATGTCCACCACGGCAACTCTGTTGTGGCTTTGGGATGTATCTCCATAGGCGTTGCCCGGCAGCAGATCGATCTCCATGCCGGTTTCGATGGTCTTGATCAGCGCACCGGCCTTCTGGGTATGGGTATGGTTGCAGACCGCCTCGCCAAAATAAAGCTCGGCGCCGGGAAGGGTGGGCAGATACTGCTCCACATATTCGAACAGCATCCTGCCGAGACCGGCGCTGCGGTATTCCGGCGAGACGACCCCCTGGCCGAATTCGTAGATGCCCTGGTGGGGGGCTGAGTGGTACAGGGCGCCAAAGGCTATCACCGAGGTGGCTGATGACCGGACAACAAAAGGAAAATATCCGCCTTGCATATATGCCGAGATGATTTCTTGCGGGTTGTAGACGGTTTTAACCGGATAACCGTCTCCGTAAACCTGGTTGAACAGGTGTGAAACTCCTGCGGCATCTTGCGGTTGAAATGGTTCAACCTTGTATGTGAACAGCATGTGTATGCTCCCTGGTGTCCTGCTGGATGATTGTGGTGTCTTGAGATTACTCTGCTGTTTTGCTGTCTGTGAGCAGGTCGAATGCCTTTCTCAGTTCCTGCCCGTTCGGTATGTCGTGCGCACCCTGGAACTGCTGGTGCCAAACCGCCAGCCCGTTCTTTTTTGCCAGCCTGGCGGCATTGTCCATCCCTTTGGCCCTGTCCGGCAGGTCACGGTCACCCATCAACAGCACGAATCGCCTTCCGTGCTGCTTAAGGTACTTTAAATCCTTGCTGTTGGGGACGTAGCTGCAGCGGCTGCCGATGATCAGCGCCCCGGCAAACAGCTCTTTCTGGCGGATCAGCAAGGCCCAGGACAGGTCTCCGCCCAGCGAATAGCCGCTGATGTAGATTCTGTTCCTGTCAACCGGGTATGCTTTGAGAATTTCGGGCAGATCGGTCATCAGGCGTTTTTCGTACCACTTCATGTAGGAGTAGAAGTCCGGGAGGTAGTCTGTCAGTTGTGCGGTGCCATGGGGGATGACGGCGATGTAGTTGTCCAGTCCTGTGTGGGGGCTGACGAATGAGAAATATTTGTCGGCACTGCCGGTTGTGAAAGGCAGGAAGATCAGCAGCGGGTACTTTTCACCCGGATTGATCTCTCCGATAACTTTCACCTGTACCGGCTGATCAAGGTAGACCGGCCGCTGTTGGGTCTGACAGTATGCCGGGGTTCCAAGACAAAGGCAGAATAGCGAGAGTGCCAACATGGTCATAAGGTGTTTTTTCACAGAATTGCCTCGTTTCAAAGCATAATCATCGGCAGGATTATATCACTTTCTGTCTTGAATGCCGCCGATTTTAGGTCTACTCTTCACAATTAAATATCAACAAGAGCCTCTTGCAAAAGTCTTTAAAAATGTCGTTCCGGTAGGTTTCTAGCCGGAATCCAGTATTTATAGTTATTGAGAAGAATGGATCCCCGACAAAATCATTCGGGGATGACAATCTTTTTGCAAGAGCCTCGCAAGAGGTCTGTTTGATGAGTGTGATTTATCTGCTGTTGAGCTCGATCTGTGTGCTGGTGCTGGCGTACCGCTACTATTCGGCATTTATTGCCGCCAGGGTGATGATGCTGGACGACCGCAATGTGACGCCAGCGATTACCTGCAATGATGGCAAGGATTATGTGCCGACCAACAAGTGGGTGGTGTTCGGCCACCATTTTGCGGCCATTGCCGGTGCCGGGCCGCTGATCGGACCGACACTGGCAGCCCAGTACGGCTGGGGTCCCGGATTTTTCTGGATCCTGCTGGGTTCTGTTTTTGCCGGCTGCGTCCATGACATGATCATCCTGTTTGCCTCGGTGCGGCATCAGGGGCAATCCCTCTCCACTATTGCCAGGCGGGATGTCAGCAGGCTGACCGGTACGACGACCGCCCTGGTTACGCTGTTTATCATCATCGTTGCCCTGGCCGGTCTGGCCGTGGCTGTCACCAACGCGCTTTACAACAATCCCTGGGGTGTATTTACCATCGGCATGACCATCCCCATTGCTATGATCGTCGGTTTCTACATGTTCCGCTTCAGACCGGGTGCGATCATGTCCGGTTCTGTGGCGGGCGTGATTGCTGTGCTGGCGGTCGTTGCCCTGGGGGCGCCTGTTGCCGAATCCTCCATGGCCGGGTGGTTCACCTTCAGCAGACACAGCCTCTCCATTATGCTGCCGATTTACGGCTTCTGCGCGGCGGCTTTGCCGGTATGGCTGCTGCTGGCGCCGCGGGACTATCTCAGCACCTTCATGAAGATTGCGGTTATCGGTGGTCTGGCAATTGGCCTGTTCCTGGTCAACCCGGATGTGCAGATGCCTTTTGCCACCGGTTTCGTCAGCGGCGGCGGGCCGATCATCCCCGGTCCAGTGTGGCCCTATGTGTTCATTACCATCGCCTGCGGCGCTATTTCCGGTTTCCACGCCCTGATCGGTTCCGGCACCACCCCCAAGATGCTGGAAAAGGAAAGCCATATCCGCGTGATCGGCTACGGCGCCATGCTGACCGAGGCCTTTGTCGCCCTGATGGCGCTGCTGGCCGCCGTGACGCTGGCACCGGGCGACTACTTTGCCATCAACACTTCCGCTGCCGCCTTTGAACAGTTGAACCTGCCGGTTAAGGACCTGCCGGAACTGTGCCGGCTGGTCGGCCTGGATGTGTCGCATCGGCCGGGCGGCGCCATATCTCTGGCTGTGGGGATGGCCCACATCTTTTCCAACATCGGTGAGGGGATGCAGCACATGATGCGCTACTGGTTCCAGTTCATCATCATGTTCGAGGCGCTCTTCATCCTGACCACCATTGATGCCGGTACCCGGGTGGCCCGCTATATCCTGCAGGATATCCTGGGCAATGTTTACAAGCCGCTGAAACAACCGGACTGGATCCCTGGCATTATTCTTAGCAGTGCGGCGGTTTCGTTTGCCTGGGGTTACATCCTCTTTACGGGCGATGTCAAATCCATCTGGCCCATGTTCGGCGTGACCAATCAGGCGCTGGCCTCGCTGGCGCTGGCCATCGGCACCACCATCGTCCTGCGGGTGGGGCGCAAGAAGGTCTATGCGCTGATCACGTTCATCCCCTGTCTCTTCATTACGGTCACCACCTTTGCTGCCGGGATGATGAATATCAAACTGTACCTGTCACAGGATATGCTGCTCAATGCTGGGCTGAGCATGGTGGTGATTGTGCTGGTGGCGGTGATTGTGGTGGAGAATGTGCGGGTCTGGTTGAAACTGCTGAAAACGGAAGGTCCGGTGGGGATGAATCTGGAACGGCCGGACAGGTGTTATTGTCCGGTGGTTGAGGAGGAGCGGGCGCCGGAGGATGTACCGCTGGCATAACTTTCCGATTCCAAATCAAAGCGCTACCTTCTCCCCTCTCCCTGAGGGAGAGGGTGGCCAAAGGCCGGGTGAGGGGGCCTTGCATCCGGCCTTCCTAAGAACGTTTTATAATGGTCTGAAGCTGCTACGTCGGTGAACGGTCCCCGGACACGGTAACGGTTTTTAAACGTTCTCCCGGTGAACGGCGAACGGCGCCCAGGCCTGATCAACACACATCAGTTCCAGTTCGTTGATGTTGACATGGGCCGGGCGGCTGACCACCCACTCCACGGTTTCGGCGATATCCTCCGCCACCAGCGGTTTGGTGCCCTGGTAGACCTTGGCAGCACTTTCTTCATTGCCTTTGAACCTGACCTTGGAAAATTCGGTTTCGGCCATGCCTGGCTCGATGCAGGTTACGCGCACATTGGTTCCCAGCAGGTCGCAGCGCAGGTTAAGGGAAAACTGTTTGACAAAGGCCTTGGTGCCGCCGTAGGCGTTGCCACCCGGATAGGGCCAGTTGCCGGCCACTGAGCCGATGTTGACGATATGCCCCCTGTTGCGTTTGACCATGCCCGGCAGGATGAAGCGGGTGCAGTACATCAGTCCCTTGATGTTGGTGTCCACCATGGTTTCCCAGTCGTCCAGATTGACTTTGTGGGCAGGTTCAAGCCCCAGCGCCAGTCCGGCGTTGTTGATGAGCACATCGACATCCTTGAACCCCTCAGGCAGGTTTTCCACGGCGCTGAGCACTTCCTCTCGGTCACGCACATCCAGCTTGATGATGTGTACCTCGGCTTTGCCATCCAGCCCCATCTTGAAATCTTCCAGCGACTCCACGCGCCGGGCCGCCAGGATCAAACGGTTGCCCTGCTTGCCGAAAATGCGTGCGCAGGCTGCACCGAATCCTGATGACGCACCGGTGATGAATATTGTTTTTGCGCTCATGGGGGACACCTCCTGAGATGTTCTGTTTGGGGTATGGTCTACTATTGAGTACTGCAATTCATGCAGGCTGGCAAGTGATTTTAATCTTACCAGATTATTATTGGAACACCAGGCGGTATTGCGGTAGCAATGAGTATTCAGTATTCCATAATTGGTTTCCGGACGGAAACTAGTTGTCTTTTGCATGGCATGATTAAGTGTGGTATTTGTTTATCTGTAATTTTCATGTAAAGGAGCTTCCTATGAAAATGTTGCAGAAAACGCTGTTCGTGGCCCTGTTGCTGATGCCTGCCGTGGCTTTCTCAGCCGAGTTGAAACGCCTGAAGGCGTCACCGGCCATTACTGCCGTGACGGTCTTCGCTGATCGGGCCCAGGTCTCCCGGACCGCCTCACTGCGGGTCAAGCCGGGCAGCTACCTGGTGGCCTTTGAAAACCTGCCGGCGCTTGTTCAGGATGACTCGGTAAGAGTGGAAGGGAAGGGGAGCGCGGCAATCACCATCGGCGGCCTTGAAGTGAAGCGCACCTTCCTGGAGAAAGTGGCAGAAAAGCGGGTCAAGGAGATTGACGAAGAAATCAAAGCGCTTGAACGCCGGCTTGCCTCGCTGGATGCCAAGAAGGCCGGAGTGGCGGCACAGAAGTCGTTTCTGGACTCCATCCGCGTGGCCTGGGGCGACAGGATATCCAAGGAACTGGCTGTTGGTAGACCTACATCAGCCCAGTTGATGGATGCCTCCAGTTTTGTCGGCAGCGGCGTGACCAGGGCTGAAGAACAGCATTACACCATAGAGATGGAAAAGAAGGGCATCGCTGAAAAGATCGACGCCCTGCGCCGTCAGCGCAACGAGTCCATCGGCTCTTACCGCAAGGAGACCAAGAGCGTAGAGGTGATGATTGATGCCGCCCGCGAGGGGAGCATCAAACTGGAGTTGACCACGATCATCGGCAGGGCAGGCTGGGCGCCGGCTTATGATGTCAGGCTGGCCTCAGATGCCAAAAATGCGGATTTGACGTTTCGCGCCATGGTGCGCCAGCAGACCGGCGAAGACTGGAAGAACGTGGATCTGACCCTCTCTACCGCCCGTCCTTCGGCCGGAGGCGCACCGCCGGAGATGCACCCCTGGCGGGTTTCCCTGTATCGCCCCCAGCCGCCCATGGCGGCGCCTTCCGTTGCCTATATGGCCAAAAGGGCAAAAGCACCGAGGAACGGCGGGGTGAAAATGGAAATGGCCGCTGACGACATGATGAGCGGCGCTGTCCCCGAAGCACCGGCAGAGTTTGCCACGGCCAGTATCAGCGAAGAGCAGTCCTCAGTGGCCTTCCATATCCCCAAGCCAATGGATATCCCTTCTGACGGCAGCCAGTACGGCAGTGTCGTGGCTATGGAGCGCTTCCCGGTCAGTATGGAGTTTATGGCCGTGCCCAAGCTGTCGCCATATGTGTTTCTCAAGTCCGAGATCGTCAACAAGGCCGCTTATCCGCTGCTGCCCGGCAAGGTCAGTACCTTTATGGGCAATACCTTTACCGGCAGTTCCCAGTTGAAAAAGGTGGCCTCCGGAGAAAAGTTCGATCTGTTCTTCGGTACTGACGACCAGGTCACTGTCAAGCGCGAGGAGTTGAAGCAGCGCAAGGAAGCCGGCGTGTTCGGCAGCAACAAGGCCAGCTACCGCTATCGCATCGAGGTGTCAAACTTCCGAAAAAACGCTGTTGAGCTGACCCTGCGGGACCAGCTGCCGCTGGCCGGGGACGAGGAGATCAAGGTCAGCCTGGATGAGCCGTCCATCAAGCCGGACGAGCAGAAAAACGACGGCACCCTGACCTGGAAGCTGCTGCTCAAGGCGGGAGAGAAAAAGGAGCTGAACTTCGGCATCTTGGTGGAGTATCCCAAGGAGCGGGAGATCACCGGCCTGTAAGCTGTAGCAGTGATGTGCTGAAAAGCCCCGTTTCCTTTTGGATGCGGGGCTTTTTTGTTGTGCGGTCAAGTAGCCGTTATACGCTTTTGGTCAGCACATAACCCACTTCTACAACGTCCGGTTTTTTATCGGTGGCAGCCCATGTGCGGTAGCGCGGCAGATAGTCGGCCAGCACCCTGTTGCTGTCCAGTCCCAGGAAGCGCGCATACTCGATGAGGTAGCTGCGCAGGTAGGCTTCAGCCCGGAATGCACTGAAGCTCTCGTTTTCAATGCTGGCAAGGTACTCGGTCTGGATCCTGGTTACAGCATGGATATCCTCCAGTCCGACCCCGAGTCTGATGCGTATCTCCCTGAGTTGATCACCGTTAAAGCTGTCAATGCCTTTGACCCACTGCTGCAGTTCATCTCCCATGATGGTTTTCTGCTGCGACGCCACGGTCTTGCGGTTTTCCAGCTCTTCACGCACTTTGACATAGGCCTCATCCAGTCTGGCCAGGTAGTCGCGGCTGAACTCTTCGCTGAAGTCACTGTTCAGGGCGGCAACCTCGATGGCATCCCCGGAATACAGCTTTTTTAGATAATTGTAGCTTCTGTTTACATCTTCCATGCCTGCGCCGCGCGGCAGTTCCAGTATCTCAAAATACGGGTCACAGCTTTCCATTCAACAGCTCCCTCTGCACCGTGATGCCGGTGCCGTTGATGATATTTTCGGTCAGGCTCTTGATCTCGCCTACCACCGGTGAAAGCCGGTTGAACAGCATGAACGGTTCGCGTTTGTTGATGCTGTCTTTTACCCCCTCGTCGTAGCGGGAATAACCGGCGTAGATAGCCGGCAGGCCGAGCACATTGGCGCAGATGCTTTTCAGGTTTTCCCCGATCTGGATGTCCCTGGTGGTTCTGGCCTGGTTGATCACGATGTGCAGCACAAATCCGCTCATTTCCCGGTCAAAGACCTCTCTGGTCTTGTCGGAGCTGTTGCGGATGTGGGCGATCAGTTCTTTCAGGTTGCGGATGCCGTAGGCGGCGCGGTTTTTCCAGACTTCCTGGATGATGGACGTCAAACCGTGGGTCTTGAAGATCGATTTGAGCTTGCGGAAGTAGACGCTCTTGATGAACTGGTACATGTTTTCCAGCGCGGTGATTTCCGGAGAGGTGACGATAATCATCTTGTCGGCCAGCAGGAAGGTGTCAATGGTGTTGACGTGGGTGCCGGCGCCCAGATCGATCAGGATGTTGTTGCTGTCCAGATTGCGGATGTGGCGGAACAGTTTCAGCTTCTGGGCGTGGTTGATGTTTTCATTGTCCAGCGATGCGCCGGGGGCGGCAATCAGTTGCAGATTGGCAATGCCGCTGTGCACGGTGATGTCCTGCAGCGGCAGTTTTTTTTCAAAGAAATCGGCCAGGGTGTGGCGGGGGGCATTAAGACCGAAGAAGGAATGCAGGTTGGCGCCTCCCAGATCGGCATCGAGCAGGGTGGTGCTGTTGCCCTTGAGGGCCAGGTGGGTGCCCATGCAACTGGTCAGGAAGCTCTTGCCAGTGCCGCCTTTGCCGCCGCCGATGGCCCATATTGTGCTGTTGTGTCCGGAGTTTTCCATAGGTACCTGGTGTAGTTCAGTTTGGTCAATGGCCGGCAATCCGTGGGACGTGCTCTAATTAGAGAACAATTTACCTGCAACTGCTTTGCAGGTCAAGTGTTGGCCTTACTGTTGCCTGAAAGTATAGCTGTATTTTACGGAAAATATACGTGAAACTGTTGTGTTAGGTATTGTTTATTGACTTGTTCAAATATTGTCGGCATGTTAATTATTATGAGCTTTGTGGTCATACTGTACGGATAGCAACCGTGTTGAGTATCTTATTGCAAGGTAAAAATCAAAATTTGTGTTTTAGGAGGATGCAATGAAAAAAATGTTTGTGGCCATAATGTTGGGGGCGCTACTGACCGCTTTGCTGGCCGGGTGTGATGGCGGTTCAAAGGGGAAGGGGACGTCGGCATCCTCTAAAATCATTGAACCGGCCATGCTGATAACCGCAGAAGACGCCAAGTCGCTTACAGGGGCAGCATTTGGGCCATGTAAAACAAGTGAGGATGCCAGAATCGGCCAGAAAATATGTGTTTATGACAAGGATAGTGCATTTTTGCAGATCACTCTGACGCAGTCTGCATTCATGGACAAAAACAGCCCCAATACGCCGGAATCGCTGTTCAAAACAACAAAAGGTTTTTTCAAGGATGCAAGCAGAATAGACGGCGTAGGTGATGATAACTTTGTCGCCCCTCCGGGCCTACATATCTATAAGAACGGATATTACATGACGGTATCTCTGGGGTTGATGTCAAAGGATAAACAGAAAATGAAAGCTGTTGGCTCAAAGGCTGTTGAGAATCTGGTCAAGCTTACCTCCAAATAACCCTGTTGATTCCCACTTGCAGTTTTTTTGATCTCACCCTGTGTCCTGATTGGATACAGGGTGTTTTTTTGTCTTTCCGCATGGTCTCGCAAAACTATCGAGAACAATCTTTGTGATGCCTGGATTGCCATAGTTGCTGGCAGTGATACTATTTAACAAAATGAGGGGTTTTATTGGTTGCCGGTGCTGTTGATAGCGGTTTTTATCCACTGGACGGGCAGATATGACAACAAACAACATCGCATTCCTGTTTTGCGCGCATTACGCCTCCGAAGGCAAAATGGCACTGGACAGCTTGTCGCTTGAGGGGAGCTGCATGGCGGTGTTTGAGCCGAGGTGCGGCAGACCTCCCGTGGATGAGGCTGAACTGACCAAAGTGATTGAAAAACTGGACGGTGTCCGCCATATGGAACTGTTTGGCGGCTGCTGCCTGTCTAAGCTTTCCGATGGCGATCTCAAGGGGTGCAGGCTGCATATTCACCGTTTCGCCAACTGTTTCGCTATGCTGCTGGATCAGCGGATTATTGATGAGTGCCTGGCAAAGCGGGCATATCTGACAACGCCCGGATGGCTGGCCAACTGGCCGGCCAATATGAAAAGGCTGGGTCTGGACCAAGATACTGCCAGGGCAATCTTTGCCGAAGCCATAGACCGGATTGTCCTGCTTGATACCGGGTATGACAACCATTGTGTGAAGCGGTTGGGGCAATTTTCCGATTTTGTCGGCAGACCCCATGAAACTATCCATATAGGTCTGGATATATTCAAGCTGATGATCTCCCATGCTTATCAACTGAGGCAGTATGAGAGCAGGCTTGAAAAACTTTCTGCCGATTATCGCACCTTGCAGAAGCAGGCTACAACTAATGCCATGGCCATTGACCTGCTAACCAGCCTGGCGCGTGTGGTTGATGAGGAACAGGCGGTGGAAGGCATGATGAATGTGTATGCCATGCTGTTTGCCCCAAAGACCATCAACTATCTGGAGTTTGAACGTGGTTTGCCTGACAGGCTATGGACCAGACCGCACTGCAGTGACGACATCGAACTGGCTGCCATAAAAAAGCGGCTGGCTGCTGTTGAGGCTGAAAGTGGCTATACCAGGTCAGGCCATGGTTTTGTGCTGCGCATCACCAAACGTGGGGTTGCGACCGGGGTGATTGAGTTGGACGAAGTGGCTTTTCCGGAAAACCTTGACCAGTACCTCAATCAGGCCCTGGGCATTGTGAACATCAGTGTGCTGCCCATCGAAAATGCCAGAAAATACCAGAAGCTTGCTGCAATCGAAGATAAGCTGAGAAAGGCCAATCAGCAACTGGTACAATTGGCTACTACCGATGCCCTGACCGGCATCGCCAATCGGCGGACCTACGATGAGTGTATTGAGAGGGAGTGGAGGCGGATGCTGCGTGAACAGCTGCCGTTGTCGCTAGTTATTTGCGACATAGATTTTTTCAAACGCTTCAATGATCATTACGGGCATGATGAAGGGGATGATTGCCTGCGCAAGGTGGCCCGGGCTATTGACAGTCAGGCCATGCGTCCAGGCGATGTGGCGGCCCGTTATGGTGGTGAGGAGTTTGTGATGATCATGCCGGCTACGCCGGCAGAAGGGGCGTTGCACATTGCCGAGAGGATCAGGCAGAGCGTGGCTGAGCTGAACATCCCCCATGCCTGCTCTGACGCCGCGCCGTATGTGACGGTCAGTATCGGTGTTTCTCAGGTCGCACCACAGGATGCGCAGGATATGTCAATTTCAGCATTGTTTCACGCTGCCGATGTGGCGCTTTACCAAGCAAAAAGACAGGGCAGGAACCGTTCCGTGCTCAATATGGTTAGTGGAGAATAACCCTCAATCCCCCAGATTACAACATCCCAACAGTTTCTGCAGCGCGGCCATAACCGTTTCCTGGCCGATGCCGTACCTCGCGGCCGTTTCTCTTATATCTTCCGGCAGCGGCGCACATACTGTCATTGTTGTACCGTTGGGCATGGCCAGCGACGTTCTGAAGGAGTGCAGGGCAAAACCGTTCAGGCCTGGGTGTGTATGGCTGCCGTAGCGCTTGTCTCCCATCACCGAGTGACCGATCATCTCCAAATGGCGTCTGATCTGATGCATGCGGCCGCTGATCGGTACCACCGCCAGCAGACAGCATCCCTGGCCTTTGGCCAATGTCTGGTAGCGGGTCTCTGATGCCTTTCCGTCAAGCGGTGCATCAATGACGCCGAACTCGTCCGTAATCCCTTCTGCCAGTGCCAGATAGATCTTGTCCAATCCGGTGTCCTTGACCTGGCGGCCGAAGATGCCGGCGGAAGAAGAACTTTTGGCCAGGATGACGGCACCTGATGTGCCGCGGTCCAGACGGTTTACCGGATAGAGTTTGCAGGCTGTGCCGCGCCTTGCCATGTAGGTGGTGGCAAAATCCACCAGATTCTCCTCTATTTCTGCGGTGCGGTGCATGGCCAGACTGGCGGGCTTGTTGACTATGGCAATGTGGTCATCTTCGTAAAGGATGTCCAGTTCCGGTTGTTTGTCGGCCAGCATGGAGGTGAATGCGGCGCTTTCCTTGATGGCAACGCAATCGTTCAAAAAGAGAAACGTATCCGGGGCAGCAGTCTGGCTGTTGACGCGCACCGCCCCGCTCTTGATGAGCTTGCGTGGATAGGCGAAGGGGGAAGTCGGCAGCAGGTTGCGCAGGAAACTTTCCAGGCGTCGGCAGTGATCTTGTTTTTCAATCTCGAAAGATAGCATATTTATTCTCTCAGAGTGAGATGCCCCTGTCACGCATCAGGTTGGCAAGGGAACGGTCATAGCTTCTTTCCCCCTCGGCTGTGAACATGCAGCCGGTTGCCTGCCCTTTTTCGCGGTGATAGGCGATGCACTGGCAGCAGTTTCCGCGGCGTGGGCAGCCCTTGTTGTTATAGGTGCATTTGCATTTGTCGCCGGTATTGGTGCAGGACATGGTAACTCTCCGATTACACAGTGAATTAATTAACTATGATGAAACATATAGGTGCTTAAATGTTCCGAAAAAGCTGAGGGGGCATTTTGCCCCCTCAAAAATTTCTGGCTGCTGTTTAGTGATGGTCAATCTTGCCTTATGTAACAGGCTTTAACAACACCCGGGGCAGGATCGCCAAAAACATCATTCGAGCATCTAATGTTATGTCTTGCTGACTTCTGACTCCATCTGTCGCCGGCACCGTAGCGTACCTCCTTGCGTCCTTCAAATCTACAGTTTCCTCCTTCAGAAGAGCATCTTACCCAGCGAGGGCCATATTGGCGATGGTCACGGCGGTCGTCGTGAGGCTTGTAGCCACGGTCATCATGATGCCTGCCATGATTCGGGGCATATGTATCAACGTGTTTATAATAACAGGCTTTTAGGGCGCCCGGAGCCGGGTCGCCAAAGGATTCGTTACCACAGTAGATTCTATGTCTCACCATTTTACTGGTCCATCGACTGTCTGCTCCATATTTAACCAATTTTTCTCCAGGCACATTACAGTATTGATTTTCCCTCGCACACGGTTCCCATCTATCGGCAAAAACCGGTTGGGATGAAACTAATAAAACTGCGGCTGCAATTGCTGAAAACATTAGTTGTTTCATGCCGTTGTTCCTCCAGATTGTTAAGTGAACAGGCAATAGCCTGAAAAGCTCTATATCGCGGGATGATATCACACATTGACAATTGTAAACCGTTGTATCATCGGTTAAATGTCGGGTCTATTTATTTTTTATAAATTTTATTGGGATCAAACAGCGGTTTGGAATGTTCCACCCATTGTCCGTTTTCCCATCTGGTGAAGAAACAGCTGCGGTTACCGGTATGGCAGGCGGCCGGACCGTTCTGGCGCACCCTGATCACTACTGTATCCGCATCGCAGTCGGTCAGCACTTCGATGACATCCTGGGTGTTGCCAGACTCCTCGCCCTTCATCCAGTATTTGTTTTTGGAACGGCTGAAGAACCAGGTCTTACTGCTTTCCAGGGTCAGATCCAGGGCCTTCTCATCCATGAAGGCCACCATCAGTACTTCGCCGGAGTCGTGATCCTGTATGACGGCCGGAATCAGACCGCCCATCTTGTCAAAATCTATTTTAGTCACTGGTATTACCTCGATGCGGTTTTTGATGAGTTTATCCAGCGGGAACTGCCAGTGTTCAATCCGGTATGACGATGGCCTCACGCCCGAATTTACCCTTCAGTTCTTTGGCTGCTTCCTGGCTCAGTTTGCTGCCCACCCGTACGCGATACCATGTGCCTTTGTCACCCAGGTTGGATTCAACAATACCGACACTGTAACCTTTTGCTGTCAGCTTGTTTTTCATGGTTTCCGCCTCTGATTTCAGGCTGAATGAAGCCACCTGGACGGTAAAATTGTTTGATGAGGGTTTCGCAGGTGATTTTGTTGCGATCTTGTCTGACGTTGGTGCTGTTGACGGTGCGGGCTTGGTTTTTTCCTCTTTTGTGTTGATGCCGCTGCCGAGTACATCACTCTTCTGGCCGCTGGGCAGGGTTTTATAAAAACTCAATGGCGGGGTAGGCAAGGTGCCAGACTGTTGTCCTGGTACTGCATTGGGCGGAGTTGTGCCGTCTGCAGCCGGCGCAGGTGTCGGCTGGGGTTGTGCCTGGGTGATCTGTTTGGCGGAGGTTTCCAGGCTGGTTTGTTCTGATGCGGCTTGAAAGGCCTTCTTGGCAGCTTTCTGGGAAAAAAACCAGCCGGTGCCGTAACCGGCGACAAAGCATGTGATCCCGATGGCGATGAATATCGCCTTTCCGCCGAAGGAAACAGGTTCTTTTCGTGGTTTTGGCTTATTCTGGATGCTTGTGTTTGTGTAGGATTGCCGTGGTTCGCTGTAATCAATCCTCATCTGTTCACTCCGTTACATGCGTTCAGGTGCTGAAAGCCCAAGGATGGTAAGTGCGTTTTTCAAGGTTTGGGCAGTGCGTTTCAGCAGATAAAGCCTGGCCCTGGTCAGTTCAGCGTCTTCCGTGATAACACGGTTTTTGTTGTAGAAACTGTGGAAACAGCCGGCCAGTTCGGTCAGATAGTAGGTCAGGCGATGTGGTTCAAAATTGGCGGCGCTGTCTTCAACCGTATCAGGCAGTGCGGAGAGCAGTTTGATCAGTTGGAGTTCTTCCGAGGTGTTCAGCATGGCAATCTCATGCGGAGTCGGCTGTTCTGGTGCCGTGAATCCTTTTTCTACGGCATTTTCAAAGATGCTGCAGATGCGGGCATGGGCGTACTGGACATAGTAGACCGGGTTGTCCGGAGACTGCTCCTTGGCCAGGTCGATGTCGAAGACCAGCTGGGAATCCGGTTTGCGCATGATGAAGAAGAAGCGGGTGGCATCGCGGCCGACCTCGTCGATCAGGTCGCGCAGGGTGACATAGCTGCCGGCCCGTTTGGATATCTTGACTTCTTCACCGCCCCTGAGCACGGTAACCATCTGGTGCAGCACGTATTCGGGCCAGCCTTTGGGTATGCCCTTGTCCAGCGCCTGCAGGCCAGCCCTGACGCGGGTGATGGTGCTGTGGTGATCCGAGCCCTGCTCGTTGATGACGCGGGTAAAGCCACGTTCCCATTTGTCGAGATGATAGGCGATATCCGGCACGAAGTAGGTATAGCCGCCATCGGTCTTGCGCATGACCCGGTCCTTATCGTCGCCGAAATCGGTGGTTTTCAGCCACAGGGCGCCTTCGTGCTCGTAGGTGTGCCCTTTTTCGATCAGCATACGGACAACGCTGTCCACGTTGCCGTTGCTGTAAAGGCCGGATTCAAGGGTAAATACGTCGAAGCTGACGTCAAAGACCTTCAGGTCCAGGTCCTGCTCGCGACGCAGGGCGGCCACGGCAAAACGCCGGATGGCATCCAGGTCGTCCGGGTCGCCGGATGCGGTGATATGCTGGTCATTGGCATTGACGGTCTCTTTGGCCAGGTATGCCGCGGCAATGTCCTTGATGTATTCGCCCTGATAGCCATCTGCGGGCCAGCGCGGATCGTCGGTTTCAATGCCCTTGCAACGGGCCTGCACCGACAGGGCCAGATTGGAGATCTGCTGTCCGGCGTCGTTGTAGTAGAACTCTCGGGTGACATCCCAGCCGGTGGCCCTGAGCAAACGGCAGATGGTGTCGCCAATGGCGGCGCCGCGGCCATGGCCGATATGCAGTGGGCCGGTGGGGTTGGCGCTGACGAACTCAACCTGCACCTTTTTGCCGGCTCCGTTGGTAGTGCAGCCGTAGGTTGCCCCCAGTGACTCGATGGTCAGCAGCTCAGACTGCCAGGCAGCCGGTTCAACAAAGAAGTTGATGAAGCCGGGGCCAGCAATCTCAACCTTTGACAATAGCCCCTCACCATTACCGATATGTTTGATGAGCATTTCAGCCAGCTGGCGCGGTGCCTTGCGTTCTGCCTTGGCCATTTGCATGGCAATGTTGCATGAAAAATCGCCATGTTCCGGGTTGGCCGGCAGTCCGATTGATACTGAGGGCAGGGGGGATGATATGACTTCGGCAGTATTTGATGCCGATATAAGAGCCTTTTCAACAATAGTTGCAATACGGTGACGCATCATTTTTGTTCAGTGTCCTTGTTTTCTGGGGTGGCGGGTGTTTCTTCTTCAACAATCCTGATAGTGATGTCTCTTGAAAAATCAGGGCAGCGTGAGCCTCCATCGGGCACGCAGAACCGTTTGTTACAGTTTTCGCGCCAGGCGCAGATTGCGCAGCTCTGTTTTTGCATAATGGCTCCCTATTGTTTTGTGTCGGTAAACTGGTAAATGACTTCATTGCCTCTGACCAGGCCAAGCTCTTTGCGGGCAATGCGTTCTATGTAGCGCCGATCCGACTTGAGGGCGATGATTTCACGCTTCAGCCGTTCATTTTCATTGCGTGTATCCCCCAGCCTGGATTCGATCCTGGCTTTGTCCTGCCTTAACTCATGGATGCGCAGCAGCCCCTTGTCGCCAAAAACAGTGAAAAAGAGGATAAATGCAATACATCCGGCAGGAATGAGGTACATCTTTTTCTGCAGTCGCCAATTCACGCTGTCATCCTCTTATTTACACATGCGGAAAAATAGTTTGCCGTCTCCTCAAGACCGGTTTTCAGGTCAACAGCAGGCTGCCAGCCAAGTTTTTCTTGCGCTAGTGTGATATTCGGGCGGCGTTGTTTCGGATCATCCTGGGGGAGAGGTTTGAAAATGATCTTGGACTGCGACCCGGTTATTTTAACGATTTTTTCGGCAAACTCAAGTATAGAGTTCTCCACCGGATTGCCCAGGTTGACCGGGCCGATGAATCCGTAGTTGTTTTCCATCATGCGGATCATCCCTTCAATCAGGTCTGATACGTAGCAGAACGACCTGGTCTGGGAACCGTCGCCGTAAATGGTGATATCCTGGTTTCTGAGTGCCTGCAGCATGAAGTTGGAAACCACACGGCCGTCGTTTTCGGCCATGCGCGGGCCGTATGTGTTGAAGATGCGGATGATGCGGATATCCACGAAGTTCTGGCGGTGGTAATCCATCATCAGGGTTTCCGCCACCCGCTTGCCTTCATCGTAGCAGCTGCGGATGCCGATGGGATTGACATTGCCCCAGTAATCCTCGGTCTGGGGATGTACTTTAGGGTCACCATATACCTCGGATGTGGATGCCTGAAGGATGCGGGCCTTGACCCGCTTGGCCATGCCGAGCATGTTGATGGTGCCCATGACACTGGTTTTGACTGTCTTGACCGGGTTGTACTGGTAGTGCACCGGAGAAGCGGGGCAGGCCAGGTTGTAGATGCGGTCCACCTCCAGCAGGATCGGTTCGACGATGTCGTGCCTGATCACTTCAAAGCGGTGATTGTCCATCAAATGGATAATGTTGTTTTTGCTGCCGGTGAAGAAGTTGTCCAGACAGATCACATCATGGCCGTCATTCAGCAGTCTTTCACACAGGTGTGAACCGATGAATCCGGCACCGCCGGTAACCAGTATGCGCATGTTATCTTACCTCCCCGCAGATGCCGCTGCCGCAGCGTCCCAGCGGCATGTACCTGAAACCTGATGCTGCCATCCGGTCCGGTCTGTAAAGGTTGCGGCCGTCAATGATCAGGGGTGATTTGAGTGCTGACTTGATGCGGTCGAAATCCGGATTTTTGTATTCGTTCCAGTCGGTGATGATGGCTAGTGCGTCCGCGCCGTCCAGCATCTCATACTGGTTGGCACAATACTGAATGCGCTCGCCAAAAAACTTGCGGGCCTCCTTGACGGCTTCCGGGTCGTGGGCCCGCACGGTTGCGCCGGCGGTCAGCAGGCGCTCAATGATCGTCAGAGATGGTGCCTCGCGCATGTCGTCGGTGCGGGGCTTGAAGGAAAGTCCCCAGCAGGCGATGATGCGCCCTGTGAGGGGCTGTTCCTGATCCGCTGTGCCGAGCGCTTTGATCAGCTTTTCGGCCAGCACCTCTTTCTGGCGTTCGTTGACCGCTTCTACCGCCTTGAGCAGCATGAAGTCATAATCGCATTCTTCCGCAGTCATGATCAGCGCCTTGACGTCTTTGGGGAAGCAGGAGCCGCCGTAGCCCGGGCCGGGGAAGAGGAAGTCGTAGCCGATGCGTGAATCTGAACCGATGCCTTCGCGTACGGCCGCTACATCAGCCCCCATGCGCTCACACAGGTTGGCAATCTGGTTCATGAATGATATGCGTGTGGCCAGCATGGCGTTGGCAGCATATTTGGTCATCTCGGCGCTGCGGATATCCATAACCAGCAAGCGGTTCTGCTTGCGCATGAACGGGTCGTACAGCTCTTTCATGATCTCGGCGGTGCGCACGTTGTCAGTGCCGATTACCACCCGGTCCGGCTTCATGAAGTCGTCAATCGCTGCGCCTTCCTTGAGGAATTCCGGGTTGGAGACGACATCGAACTCCAGGCTGACCGCGCGTTTGTCGAGCTCTTCCTGAATGGCGGCGCGCACCTTGTCGGCGGTACCCACCGGCACGGTGGATTTGTCCACAATAATCTTGAATCCTGACATATTTCTGCCGATCTCGCGGGCCACACTGAGCACATATTTCAGGTCGGCCGAGCCGTCTTCTCCCGGCGGGGTACCCACGGCGATGAAGCTGACCAGGGAAGACTGAACAGCCATAACGCTGTCGGTGGTAAAGGTCAGACGACCATCCTCCTGGTTGCGCAGGATCATCTCTTTCAGGCCCGGTTCGTAGATGGGGATGATGCCGTTTTTGAGCCCTTCGATCTTCTGTTCATCAACGTCCACGGCGATGACGGTGTTTCCGCTTTCAGCAAAGCAGGCCGCTGCTACAAGACCTACATAACCAGCACCAAAAATACAGATTTTCATGATAGATAGACCTCACTTGATACAGTGTAAACTTTAATAATAAATTATATCTACTTAAAGTCCCAGAACTTTATTGGTTCAGAGTCTGCCGTTTCTGGCTTTCAGCACCATGCTGTATGCCTCAGTTTTTGAAATTCCTGATATTTCAGATATATTTTTTGCGGCTACTTTGGCCGGCAGGTTTTCTTCATTTGCTATTCTGGCTACTAAGAGTTCGATTGGTTCGGTTTCCCTTTCAGTCTTTCCCCCCGGTGCAATCATGATCACCATTTCGCCTTTTAAACTGCAAGACTTCATGTCTTCCAGTACCTCTGATACCGTGCCGCATAGAAACTGCTCAAATATCTTGGAAATCTCCCGGGCCAGTACAATCAAGCGTTCGCCCATAATTTCCCGTATGTCAGCCAGAGTGGTCTGAATGCGATGGGGGGCTTCGTAAAGAATTACCGTGCCTGGCAGTGCTGAAATGTCGGAGAGAAAGGTGCGGCGTTTGCCCTGGCGTGACGGTGGAAAGCCGGCAAAGGTAAAGACGTCGCTAGGCAGCCCGGATGCGGACAACGCCGCTACCGCAGCGCAGGCTCCAGGTATGGGCACAACCTTGATGCCGTGAGACAGGGCTGCTTTTACAAGCTGGTAGCCGGGATCCGAAATACAGGGGGTGCCTGCATCGGAGATTAGTGCCACGGATTTCCCCTGTAGCAAGGCCTGGATGATCCTTTCTCCCTTTAGCTGTTGATTGTGGTCGAAATACGACGTCATCGGCTTGGAGATGTTCAGGTGGTTCAACAGCTTTAGCGAATGCCGGGTATCCTCTGCAGCTATCAGATCGACCTCCCCCAGGATGCGCACCGCCCGGTAGGTGATGTCTTCCAGGTTGCCGATGGGAGTTGCTATGATGTATAGAGTCCCGGTCAATTCAGTAAGCCTCCCAGCCATTCTGGAAAATTGCGCCATGAGATAGCAGTCACGCCGTATGACAACTGCTCCTGGCCGTCTATGCAGCAGACCAGCAACCCTGGCTCGCAACGTTCGTTACCGGCCAGTTTTCTGAAGCGTGCCAATGCCTCCAGGTCAGTTGCCGTGGGGGTGGCGGTTGGTTTGATTTCTATCGGAATCAGTTTTCCCTGCAGTTGAATCAGCAGGTCTATCTCCAGGCCGTCATGGGAGCGCCAGTACCACGCGGCCGGTTTCAAGCCTCTGTTTGTAAATGCTTTGACCGTTTCCATGACAACCAGCCCCTCGAACAATACCTGGGACATGGCCCCTGAGATGGCCGCACTGCTGCTGGGCTGGCGCGTCAGATAACAGGCGATGGCTGGATCAGCCATGTATAGTTTTGGTGATTTTATGGTGCGTTTCCCCATGCTGTCGAAATAGGGTGGCAGAAAATATGCCAGGTATGAGGCTTCCAGAATGTTGGCCCATGCTTTGGCGGTGGGCAGTGAAATGCCTGTTTCTCGTGAAAACCTGGCGCTGTTGAATTCTTTGCCGTGCCTGGCGCAGGCCATGGCGACAAACTGCTCGAATGGACGCAGGTCCCTGATATTCTGAAGCTGCCGGACGTATCTTTCCACATAACTCTGCATGTATGAGCGCAGCCACAGTTCACGTTTTTCCGGTTGCAAGGTCAGATCCGGATACCCACCCTCCCAGATGATGTTTTTCAGAGGTTTGCTGTCCCAGTTGCCAATCTCGCGTATGCCCAGAGGGTAAAGTTCCAGAAAAGCTATCTTGCCTGCCAGGGTTTCACTGACTCTCTGAAGCATTTGTAGCTGTTGCGAACCGGTGATCAGCCAGCGTCCGTTGCAGCCGGGGCGGTTTTCTATGTCTAGTTTAATGGATTGGAGCAGATTGGGAACATACTGGATTTCATCAAGTATTACCGGAAAATTATTGAGGTTCTTTAGGAATCCGTTGGGGTCGGTTTGGGCAAAGGAGCGTTCGATAGGATCGTCAAAACTGATGTAGCGGAACTGGTCGGAAAGTTCGTTTTTGAGAAAAGTAGTTTTTCCGGCCTGTCTCGGACCGGAAACAAGCACCGCCGGAAACTGGTTGATTGCCTTCTTTAAAGTGTATGAAAGTATTCGTTTTACATACATAAATACAATTCTAAATACTAATTTTATATTTGTCAATACAGATAAAATATTCAAGAAAAATAAATTGTTGCTGATGTACTTAGTTTAAATTAGCGGATTTGATGGGTGATCGGCGTTTGCATTGCTGTTAACGCCCTGTTTATTAGATATCAGGCTTGTTTCGTTCTAAATGGTGTTGTGCAGACTGTTGTTGAGGGATGTTGTGTAGATTGTCCGGATGTGTGTGTTCCATTTTGTTGACTGCTGATATTGATGATGGCGGCTGTAATTGATGCTGGATGAAGTTTTGATGTGGCGTTTGATGAGTCTGGCCGCGGTGTGGGGGCGTAGTGCTGCTCTGGTGGTTGGATCGGTGGATTGGTTATGTCCTGCAATGGAATGGCTTTGCGCTTCGGGTATTTGGTTAAGATGGAGCGGTTTCCAGGCTGTTGTCGAACCCAATTCCTGATGATCTGGTAAAATTTTGCGTGTTGTCGCTTTCTTGTTTGTTGGCAAGAGACAGTTTTCTGATCAGGAAGTCGATGGCGGCTGAGTATTCGGACAGGGTTTCTTCAATAGGGATATCCACCATGCTTTTTAGCGTTTTCCATTGAATAATGTCCTTGGTGGTCAGGCAATCGTTTTGTGCGAGCTCCAGTATGTCAGGTATGTTGTAGTCGGCATACTTTTCCACTCGGGATTTTATGGCTGGGCTGTACAATAGTCCTGCATTGCTTCTGTCGTCAATAAGGATAAAAGGGGTGTGGGAGCCGTAAATGGTCCTGGTCATTACGCATAGTGACTCGATGAATTTTTCTGTTTTTGTTCTGGTTACGCCAAAAGACACAGCAGCAGCAAGTATGTCCACCGTCGTCATGCTGCGCAAGTGGGTAATGGCGTTTCTGCAGCTGGCAGAGGCATCAATTCTTATGACAAGCCTTAATGTGTCCAGCAGTTTTATCACTTTTGCTGAGTCTCTTCTTGCATAGGAAACATCGGATATCTTGGTGAACAGTTCGTCATCAATAGATAGCAGCCACGTGTATAGTGCACACAGTTCAATGTTTTTTATGTTGTCGATATGGTTAACATAAATCATATTGGCTTCTTGTCGCATGGCGTCGTCCTGTTGAGTGCTTTTTTGCGGGGTAGTGGTGCCCCGGAATGAATTAGCTTATGCTGCTGCCAGGTTGGCGTGACCTGTATGTATGCGCTGTGGTGTTGAATGTGTCTTTGGTTTGAATGCTTCCAGATGTGTAGTCAGGCGTAAGCGTAAGTGGTTGCCATTGGCGGCTATCAATGTGCCGGTAATGCGTATGCCGATGCCGCAAAAATCGGAAAAAATTCTGAACATGCTGCATTGGGTGTTCCTGATAGTGTCAGCCGCCATCAGTGGGGTTTGTAGTTGGATATCAATAACATCCCTGTTTGAGGCGGTGATGGTTCCCTGAATTGTTTGTGCTGAGATGGATTGCGTCGCACTGCCGGGTTTAAGTGTTACATGCTGTTGAATGTTGAAGTATCGGCTGTAGTTATCGAAAGACATTGGAAGTGTTTTCATTTGGTCTTGCCTTGAATGTATTGATTTTTTATCGGCGTACTGGTGGCGGCAGCATAACTGGTGGTTGAATTCTTTGGAAAAATAACTAAAATAGTAACTCGTCATCAGAGCTGGTTAATATTTGGTTTTGTGTCAGAAGGAATAACCGAAAATGAGTAATATAGTCAATAGAAAAGTGACGGTGATACGTAATAGGTGTATCAAAAGCGGTAAAATGGGTGTCGGGCAGGGGAACTTTGATAGCCATGGGGGCCAGGCTACCCTGAACACCAGGGATGCGCTTTCCAGGATAAAGGAAGAACTGGGCATACAGACCGATATCGAGCTGGCAGATGTTATGGGAGTTGGAATTCGCAGGATTCATAACTGGAAACAGCGTAATACTGTGCCTACAGAGTCTATCGTGGCAATCTGCGGGGCTGAGGGGCTGGACCTGGAGTATATTCTCACCGGCAAAAAAAATGTGCCGGGACGCTATGTGTCCTCAGGTGCTGATACAAGTCTGGAACAGGCAAAAGCTGACCAGCCCCGAGTTTCTCCCCCTTACAAACGTTTTGTGCAGCGCGATGCCATGGGTAATGAGATCTGTTCTTTTGAATCCCCACAGATTGTGGATGTGCTGGCACCTGGAACAAACTGGCTGATCCATGCACTGGGGGTGCAGCCTGACGATCTGTTGCTGATTAAGGTTATTGGTGACAGTATGGCACCATGGGTGCAGGACGGGGACCTGGTTTTCGTGGATACTTCGCAGAAAACCACAATCAATGGGGGTGTACTTGCGTTGAGATACGCCGACGGAACGATGATCGTGCGCAGGGTATTCCGCAACGGCAACGGCGCCCTGCATGCCCGGTGCGATGTTCAGGGGAGCGAACAGGAAATTCTGGATATCAGCAATGAAGATATGTATCCGCTGGTGGTGGGCAGGGTGGTCCGACGTCTGGTCAGATAACTGCAGTTGCAGTAACTCCGCAAGTGCTTGTGGATAGTAAAAATCAAAGCCCGCTTTTGCGGGCTTTATGCGTTAATGGTTGGGTATTACTCATGACCTTCAGGTGTAAAGCCCTTGGCGCGTTTACAGTCTTCCAGGCAGATTGAATATGAGGCGCCGACAAGATATTTTTTGGTGTAGCTGCACTGGTCCTCGCACTCCATTTCATCCTCCAGGGTAATGGGAACGCCCTGCTCGTTTCTCCATGTTGTGCAGCCTGACAGGCTTAAGCCCAGCAACAGCAGTAAAGACAATCTCCATACCTTGATCATGTGACCTGCCTCCCGGATATGTTTTTGCATCATTGGTTACACTATCGATAACTTATCATACTGTTGCCTGTCCTTGTCAAACCTTTCCTGAAGCTTAAATCTCAAGAAAATACATGATTGAATTTTGCCTTGTGGTTGCTAAGATATCAGTCGCTGCTGGCAGTATGAAACCATCAGAGGGAGTGCATGCCATGGAATTGCCCACCTATACCGATGTAGTTGAAGCCGCTGAGCGTATCCGGGGGGTTGCCCACCTGACTCCGGTGCTGACCTCACGGACAGCCAATAGCCTGGCTGGTGCCGAGCTTTATTTCAAGTGTGAAAATTATCAGCGCATGGGTGCCTTCAAGTTCCGTGGGGCCTACAACTCGATTGCTCAATTCTCGGACAGCCAGAAACGAGGTGGTGTAGTTACTTATTCGTCCGGCAACCATGCACAGGCGATTGCATTGTCGGCAAAAATCCTGGGAGTTAAAGCGGTCATCATTATGCCCCATGATGCCCCGGCCACCAAGGTGGCAGCTACCAGGGGGTACGGCGGTGAAGTCATTACATATGACCGCTATAAGGAAGACCGCGAAGCGATCGGCCGGAGGCTTTCTGAGGAGCGCGGCATGACGCTGATACCTCCATATGACCATCCGCATGTCATGGCAGGGCAGGGGACGGCAGCCAAAGAGCTGATCGAAGCGGTTGGACGGCTGGACTTTCTGTTTGTATGTCTCGGTGGTGGTGGGTTGCTGTCAGGCTCGGCCTTGGCTGCCAAGGCCCTGAACCCGCGTTGCAAGGTGATCGGGGTTGAACCGGAGACAGGTGATGACGGCCAGCAGTCCCTGCGTAAGGGCGAGATCGTTACCATTGATGTGCCCAAAACCATTGCCGACGGGGCTATGACCACCCACCTGGGGCAGTACACTTTTCCGATTATTCAGCAGTATGTTGACGATATTGTTACTGTCAGCGACAGCCAGTTGGTGAAAACAATGCAGTTCTTTGCCCAACGGATGAAGCTGGTAGTGGAACCGACCGGCTCCCTGGGGGCTGCAGCAGCCATGTCAGCCGAGCTTCCGATCAGTGGAAAGCGTGTCGGTGTGATTATCAGCGGGGGGAATGTTGATCTGGAGCTGTACGCGGAACTGCTTCGCTCCTGATATGGGCAGAAACCAGGTAATTAAATGGTATCAGCCTGGCTGGTGTGCTTCAATCAGACGCCTGTAAAGCTGCAGATGTTGTTCTGCCTCAACTTGTGCTGAACAGTGTTCAAACACATAACTTCTGGCGCAATTCCCCAGCTTCTGGCGCATGTCTGCATCCGCGTACAGTGCCTTAACCTTACAGCAGAAATCTCCTTTGCCGTTATATAAAAGCCCAGTTTGTCCATGCTTCACCAGCGTGTGGTTGCCGGTGATGTCAGCCGCCAGTACAGGCCTGCCCAACGCCATGGCTTCCAGCAGGCTGTTGGGCATCTCCTCGTAAACAGAGCAATTCAGCACCACATCGGCCCGCGTATACAGGTCGCCCATCTGTTCACGCGGCACCTCGCCCAGCCATTCGGCGAAAGGCGTCTTTTTCAGCAGTAGCGCTACCTGTTCGGCATATCCCTGGTCAATTACACCGCCTGCAACGATCAAACGCAATTCATGATGCCTTTTTGCTATGTCAGCCAGTGCTACAATGGGGAACTCCACCTGTTTTACCGGCCTCAAGGCCGCCGGCAGTAGCAGGACAAAGGCATCTTGATCTATACTGAAATCGTATTTATTCAAAACTGGTAATTGCTCTACCCCTTGAGCGATGATCTCAGTTTGCGGTTTTGCTGCCGGAAAGCTGGCTGTCACCTTGTCTGCTGCAATCTGGTCAAAGCAGATGATGGCCGAAGCGGCATGCATGGCCTCAATGGTGTCAGGATGCTTTGACAATTTCGGGTCGTTGATGTCGCTGCCGGTGATAGTTACTGCGGATGGGATACCGGCCTCAGCTGCCAGTTTAGAGGCTGTTCTGCCGCAATAGGTGGCATGGAAACCGTGGATGATGTCGGGGGTGAAACCTTGTACTATCTGCTGCATTTCCGCGTAACTACAGATGTCGACAGGCAGTTCGATCACCTCTGCACCAAGTTGGCGCATATAACGGGATATGCGCCGGACCGTGGTGATGTTGCCCCGCGCCGGGCCGATTGAATAAGGTGAAACAATTGCAATCTTCATCAGGATATGTTTGCGCTCAATCTTCTGCAGTTTTTTGACCGGCCGGGAGTATCAGGTTGAACAGCACGGCCAGCACACCACAGAGGCTGATGCCCTGCAGGCTGAAGCTGCCGATGGTTACACCCAGACCGCCGATGCCGGTCACCAGGGTCACCGAAACCAGACAGAGGTTGCGTGGCTGCATCAGGTCAACCTTGCCGTCAATGATGGTTTTTAGGCCGATACCGGCGATGGAGCCGAACAACAGCACCATGATGCCGCCCATGACCGGCATGGGGATGGTCTGCAACAGAGCGCCGAATTTGCCCACAAATGCCATCATGATGGCAAATCCGGCAGCCCAGGTCATGATGACAGGGTTATAGTTGCGGGTCAGCATGACCGCCCCGGTCACCTCGCCGTAAGTTGTCACCGGCGGACCACCGAACAGTCCGACCACGTTTACCGCCAGTCCGTCGCCCAGCAGGGTGCGGTGCAGTCCCGGCTTATCCGTAAAATCCTTACCCACTACGGAACCGATGGCCAGTATGCCGCCCACATGCTCGACTATGGGAGCTATGGCTACCGGCACCATGAACATGATGGCAGCCAGGTTAAACTGGGGCTGGCCGAATTCTGGCACAGCAAACCAGGGCGCATTGACCACCCTGGAGAAGTCCACCAGTCCGAGGAAGAGTGAAACGGTATATCCTACCAGAACGCCGACCAGTATCGGCACCAGCTTTAACAGGCCCTTGGCGTGGATGGCGGTCAGCATGGTAGCGGCCAGTGAAACGGCGGCAACGGAAAGGGCGGTGCCGTAAGGTATGATCTGCTGATCTCCTGCCTTGCCGGTCGCCATGCTGATGGCCACCTGGGCCAGCCCCAGGCCGATAACCATGACCACCGGGCCGATCACCACCGGTGGCAGCAGTTTGTGGATGAAATCCACGCCGCGCCACTTGACCATCAGCGCCGCCAGATAATAGAAGAAGCTGGCCGCAGCCAGGGCGCCCAGCGTGGCCGGCATACCCCAGGTCTTGACCGAGTAGATCACCGGGGCGATGAATGCAAAGGATGACCCCAGATAGATCGGCACCTGGCGCTTGGTGCAGAACTGGAAGATCAGTGTGCCAATGCCGGCGCCCAGCAGTGCCAGACTAGGATTGAGCCCGGTCAAAAGCGGTACGAGCACTGTAGCTCCAAAGGCTACGAACAGGATTTGCGCTCCGGAAAGGGCCGTGCGCCAGACCGGTTCCTGATGTGTTGACATGGCTGCTCCCTATTTGGTCCCGAAGATTTTATCGCCGGCGTCACCCAGGCCGGGCAGAATATAGCCGACGTCATTCAGCCGCTCATCAATGGCGGCGGTGTAGATATCTACATCAGGATGAAACTGCTGCACGCGATTGATACCTTCCGGCACCGCCACCAGAAACAAGCCTTTGATCTTTTTGCAGCCGGCCTGTTTGAGCATTTCGATGGTGGCGATCAGCGAGCCGCCGGTAGCCAGCATGGGGTCGATGATCAGGGCGGTGCGTTCTTCCATGCCACTGGTCAGTTTTTGGAAATAGGCCACCGGTTCCAAGGTTTCCTCATTGCGGTAAAGGCCGACTACGCTGACCCTGGCACTGGGTATCATGTCCAGCACGCCGTTCATCATGCCCAGCCCGGCGCGCAGGATAGGCACCACGGTGATTTTCTTGCCTTTGATCTGATGGACATTGACCGCTCCGGCCCAGCCTTCGATGGTAATCATTTCGGTTTCCAGGTCTTTGGTGGCTTCATAGGTCAGCAGGCGGCCAATCTCCGAGGCCAGTTCGCGGAACTGTTTGGTGCTCAGATCCACCTTGCGCATCAGGCCGATCTTGTGCTGAATCAGAGGGTGTTTGACTTCATAAACCGCCATATTCCGGCTCCTTTTGGATAAAGTTTCAAATAGAAATCCGGGCAAGAATACAGGGCATTAAATTTCAGGTCAAGCATTTGGAAATATGAGGAAATGCTGAGGAATGGTTGGAAATGGATGGGGAATATCGCTATCGATATTCCCCGAGTAGTATACCGTGCTTTGTGGCCTGACGTCATTTACGTTTAAAGAACACCAGTTGTCTAAAGTTGAAATTGTTTTACCATTGTCTCCAACTCGTCTGAAAAACGGGCCAGTTCAATAGCCGTTTTTTCGGTATTTTTCGCGCCATCAGCAGAAGTTTGAATCATGGCTGTAATCTGGTGCATGCTGTCGGTAATATTGGAAGCCGTTGCAGACTGTTCTTCCGCTGCAGTAGCAACCTGCTCGACATTGGCGACGAGTGGCGCGATTTGTTCTTTAATAACGACGATGGCCTGGTTAGAGTGGTGCACATCGTGTGTGCCGCTTTTTACACTGCTGGCGCTTTTATCCATCGAACTGATCACGTTTTTGACATCATTCTGGAGGGCGCTGATAATGCTTTGAATCTCACGCGTTGCCGTCGTTGTGCGCTCTGCCAGGTTTCTTACTTCGTCAGCCACGACTGCAAACCCTCGTCCCTGTTCTCCGGCACGGGCAGCTTCAATAGCCGCGTTCAACGCCAAAAGATTTGTCTGATCTGCTATGTCACTAATGGCGACGACAATGTCGCCGATCTTCTCAGAGTTGCCTCCCAATGCTTTTACCGCATCAGTTGTCCCGATGACCATTTTTTCAATTTCACCCATAATCTGTGTCATACCTGAAATCTTTGTTTCTCCGCTCAACGTTGCATTTTCAGTTTCTGAAGCCTTGGATGACATGTCCTGGCAACTTCTTGATATTGAAACACTTGTAGCAGCCAGTTCGTCTACAGCAGTAGCTACGGAGTGCGTTTCCTTGAAAGCCTGATCAGTTCCTTTGGATATCTGGGTCGCATTGTCGGTTAATATGTTTGCGGATTCAGAAAGTTTTTTAGAGGTGGAGTTGATGTTGGAAATGATTGATCTCAATGAGTTCTGTAAGTCTGCCATGGCATAGATGATGGCGCTCAGCTCGGTTTTTCGTTTTGTTGAAATATTCTGGGTCAGATTTCCTTTGGCAAGAGTTTGGATAAGCCCAATAATGCGGTTAACAGCCTCTAGGATGGAACATATGTTTATATATCCTAAAAAAACGCCCAAACTCAAAAAAACGGCAACAGAAACCCAAAGAGTCGTTTCGGTGTGTGATTTTGCTATATATGCTGTTGCGACAATAAATAGGCTGTAAAACATACATAGAATGATAATACGATACCTAATCGGGATACGCCGGAACATCTCATAAGGATTCATCTTTGCAACCTCCATCAAGTAATATGGTTTTGTGCCAACTGTAATCGGTTTTTGAAAAAATTATGACAATAGGGGCATTGCGTTGTGTAAATCTTCGGGTAACTCGACTGCATCAGATATGCTATAGCGGATAGCATTGTTGATTGCTGAAGCAATGTTTACGTAAATTTTCAACAGGCTGTGTTCTCTGGACTTATTAACGATAAAGTAGATATTTCTCCCGGGGCAATGGGAATTATGTCGTTGTGCTATGTTAGCAATGGTTTTGAAGTCGCAGTATGACATGGTTTGGCTGGAACCATTTCTGAAGTCCCAAATAATATTGTTAAAGTCAGGGTTGCTATAATAGTCATTTATCGTAGATATGGCATTTTCCAAATAGATTTTGCCTTTGACACGAATAAATAATAAATCTTCAAAGCCGCTGTTGACGATGTCAATTTTCATTAGATGACTCCATAATTACAATAGTAAACATTTTGGCATCTACTTGGCTGTGTCGGCTGATTGCCCGGTTAATGACTGTTGCCGAAGATCAAGCTGTTTTTTTGAGTTTATATATATAGATATTTATGTGGGCAAGCAATAGCAATTGTTAATGGGTTAGTCGATTCATGGAAATAACTAGAAGTCGATAAAAAGAGGTTGTAGAACAATGCCGGAACTGCGAAACAGTCCCGGCATTGTTCTATCTGCGATGACGAGAAATGACTATCTGGCGCAGCTTGCCACACGACCTTTACTGTCAAAGGATATGCCGTTATTGCCCTTGCAGGATACGGAGCTGCCGTTAGGCAGATAATAGCTGGCATTGCCGGCCAGGGTGCATGAAGAGACCTTTCCGGCATTGTCATAATTGATCACTGTGCCGCCCTTGCAGGATACGGAAGCCCCACCGGGGGTATAGTAACTGGAATTTCCTGCCAGTGTGCACGAGGAAACCTTGCCGGAGTTATTGAAGTTGATTACAGTGCCGCTCTTGCAGGATACCGACGCACCACCCGGTGTGTAGTAACTGGACGTGCCGGCCAGTGTACACGAAGTGACTTTACCGGACGGGTTGAAGTTGATCACGGTCTTGGCTTTGCAGCTGATGGACGCGCCGCCCGGTGTGTAGTAGCTGGACGTGCCGTTCAGCACACAGGAGGTGACCTTTTTTTGAGCGTTGAATGACGGTGTGTTTGCGCATGAGATTGAAGCGCCGCCCGGTGTATAGTAGCTGGAAGCGCCAAAGGCCAATGATGTGCCGACAAGAAGCAGACCGCCAACCGTTGCCAAAACTGTAGTTTTTTTCATGTTGTACCTCCTGGTGTGTGTTGGTCTGTTCAGACCCTTTGAAAATTCCGTTGCGTCGTTCCGCTACCGCGTGATGCAATTGGCGTTCAGGTTTGTAAACATGGCGCCAGTGAGCCGGAACAGTTTGAAGTGAATGTAATATGATACCAGCAATAAGCCAGTTATCAACCCCGCCGGTGTAACCCTGTAAACCGGTTTGGCAGGACGATGGCAGTTGGGGGGGGATTATTTGACGCTGGAGATATAGCTGCGGATGCCTTCCATGATGCCTTCCGCACTCAGCTCCAGATAGGATTGCTTTTTCATGCGTGCCTCTTCCTGGACGTTGCTGAGAAAGGCCGTTTCAACCAGGATACTGGGCATGGTGGCGCCGACCAGCACGTAGAAAGGGCCCTGTTTGACTCCCAGGTTTTTGACGTCGCTGTAGTGCCCACGAATCTTCTTGTGCAGCGATTTCTGAATCTCTTCAGCCAGATGAGCGGAGTCATTGAGCTTGTAGTTGGCCATCAGGTCAAACAGGATGGCCTGCAGCACGCTGACCTTTTCCAACGAGGTGCCGTTTTCCTTGGCAGCCAGTCGGGCAGATTTCTCGGTCTTGGCCAGGCTCAGGTAGTAGGTCTCTATGCCGGAGGCGCTGCGATTGGCTGCGGCATTGGCGTGAATGGATACGAACAGGTCAGCGTTGACCTTGTTGGCGATGGCGGTGCGCTCTTCCAACGGGATGAATACATCGGTGGAGCGGGTCATAACCACATCCAGCCCCAACTCCTCCCGGATCATCTCCCGCAGTTTCAGGCCGATGTTCAACACCACATCCTTCTCCTGTAGTCCGCTGGGTCCAACAGCGCCGGGATCATGGCCGCCGTGCCCCGGGTCCAGCACGATCCTGCGGATCTTGGAGATAACCTGTTTTTTGATCTTTTTGCTTTTGCGCTCCACAGCCGGTATCGGCACGGGCTGAGTTGTCTCTTCACGTTTTTTCTCAATCACCGGTGCTGTGCTGGCGCTGAGGCTTTCCTCCAGTCGTGAAATCTCGGTACGTCTTTCGCCGCGCACATCAATGATCAGTCGGGCCGGATCTGACAGCGGGAATATCTTATAATCCTTGATGTTCTCCGTATCCAGCACCACCCTGACCACGTCCTTCTTGTACTGTCCGACGCGGGCGCCTTTCAGCAGGCCGTCACCAATAGTGATATCCCTGACCGTCCGTCCCAGCTTGGAACGGTTGATGTCGATATAGACGCGTCCCGGTTGGCCCGGTGCGCCTTTGCCCAGTTCATGCGCCTCCCAGGTGACATCCCGGTCCAGCTCGATGGATATGCGGGTGTAGTCGGGATTGGACCAGTGTTTCATCTCGTTGAGCACGGCCAGCGGGCGGCTGGCAGCGGTCTTCTGCTCTACAGATACAGGTTTTCTTTTCTTCTTTTTGGGAGCGGCATCTGCGTGCAGCGGCAGGATCAGGCCGATCAACAAAAAAGCCAATATGGACAGGATATATTTTTTCATGGGTGTCAGCTTTGCCGATTCTTGATGTAGGTGAGATTCAAAACCATCAATATTTATAACATCTGGGCCGCATCTTCAATAAATTTCGGCATTTTCGATCAAAATCCGTTTATCCTAGGTGTTTGAGCAGGTAAATGACCAGCGATATGCTCAGGCCGCTCAGCAGGGTTGAATAAAAGACCACTTTGGCGGCATAGTCCGGTTCATTGTTGTATTCCTTGGCAAAGATGGCTGTGTTTACCGCAGCCGGGGTGGATACGCCGATGATCAGGGCCGGTGCCAGTTCTCCCTTGATCCCCATGGCCAAAACAAGCAGCAGCCCCAGCAGTGGCGAGAGGATCAGGCGGATGAAGCAGGGGAGCAACACGTCGTCAATGCGGTAGGTGAACTCGATCTCGGCCAGTTGCACCCCCAGTGTGATCAGGGCCACGGCGATGAAGCTGTCGGAGATGTACTTCAGCGGCACCATCACCTGTTCCGGCACCACCAGGTTGAAATAGTTGATGAACAGCACCAGGAATAGGACATACAGCGACGGCATGCGGAAAACATGACGCAGGGCCGTACGGTAGCTGGAGTTGGCTGAACTGGCCTGGAATACGCCGATGGTGTTGCCGGTGACGTTCTGGACCATCATGATGAACACCTGCACCGACGCGGCCACCGGACTGGCCTTGAAGACCAGGTCGGCCAGCGGCAACCCGTAGTTGCCACTGTTGAAAAAGGTCAGGGCGTTGCTGAAGGCTTTGCGCTTGCTGCGTGAATAGCCGAACAGCCTGCCGGCGGCTTCCGCAATGATGAACATCAGGATCTGGACGGTGATGACAAAGACGATGATGGTGGCGAAAAACTGCAGATCCACCTTGGCGGTATACATCTTGATGAACAGCACTGCCGGGATGAAGACGTAGATGGTCATGCGAGAAAAGGTCAGCGAGTCCATCTTCAGCTTTTTCTGGGCGACAAAGCCGATGGCAATCAGGATGAAGATGGGCAGGATGATCTTGATGAAGATGGAGGCGAGGATGAACATTATCAGGCCATCCGCTTCAACTCATCCAGCAGATTCAATGCCTCCAGCGGTGTGATGGTGGAGATGTTCAGCTTCTTCAGGCGCTGGCGCAGCAGGTCTTCCGAGGGCTCGAACAGGGCGAACTGGCCTGCCTCCGGCTTGTGCCCAGGTTTGCGGCTCTTGGCCAGTCGGGGCGCTCCTTCCTCGAACTCCCCGCTTTCCAGGTTTTGCAGAATCTCCTTGGCCCGGTCGATGATATCGACCGGCATGCCTGCCAGCCGGGCCACCTGGATGCCGTAGGAGTGTGATGCACCCCCCGGTATGATGGTGCGCAGGAAAATGACCTGGTCGTTCCATTCCCGGACCGCCACGGTGTAGTTCCTGATGCGTTCGCGGGTCGAGGCCAGCTCGGTCAGCTCGTGGTAATGGGTGGCGAACAGGGTGCGGGACTGGCAGGCCGGGTTGTCGTGGATATACTCGGCCACAGCCCAGGCGATGGAGACGCCGTCAAAGGTAGAGGTGCCGCGCCCGATTTCGTCCATGACGATCAGGCTTCTGGGGGTGGCGTTGCGCAGGATATTGGCCGCTTCCATCATCTCCAGCATGAAGGTGGACTGGCCGCGGGCCAGATTGTCCCCGGCGCCGACGCGGGTGAAGATGCGGTCGCTGATGCCGATGCGGGCGGAGGCGGCTGGCACAAAGCTGCCGGCCTGGGCCATCAGCACAATCAGGGCCACCTGGCGCATGTAGGTGGATTTGCCGGCCATGTTGGGACCGGTAATCATCAGGATCTGGTTGCTGTCGCCGTCCAAAAGGGTGTCGTTGGGGACAAAACGCTCCCCCAGCTTCATGGATTCGATCACCGGATGACGGCCGTCACGGATGTCGATGATGTTCTCCTCGTCGACCTGCGGTTTGCAGTAGTTGCGTTCTTCTGCTACTGCCGCCAGCGAAATCAACACATCCAGATTGGCCAGGGCATCAGCCGTGCGGGCGATGCGCGGCCCCTGAGCCGCTACCTGCTCCCTGATCTCCTGGAACAGGGTGTATTCGATGTCGCAGATGCGGTCTTCCGCCCCCAGTACCTTCTCTTCGTAGTTCTTGAGCTCTTCCGTGATATAGCGCTCGGCGTTAGCCAGGGTCTGGCGGCGGATATAGTCTGCCGGCACAGACGCCAGGTTGCTCTTGGTGACCTCGATGGAATAGCCGAAAACCCGATTGTAGCGGATCTTGAGGGTTGAAATGCCGGTGCGGGCCCGCTCCTGCGCCTCCAGGCGGGCGATGAAGCCTCTACCCTCGCTGCTGATGCTGCGCAGTTCGTCCAGTTCGGCATTGTAACTGCTGGCGATGATGCCGCCTTCCCGCAAGGAGAAGGGCGGGTTTTCCACAATACCGCCGCTGATGAGCCGGCGCAGGTCGTCCAGCGGGTCAATCTCTGCTTTGAGCGTTGTGAGCAGAGGACTTTGCAGGGTATCCATCTGTTCCAGCAGGGGCGGAATCTGCTGTAGCGAATCATGCAGGGCGCGCAGGTCTCGGGCCGATGCCGAGGCCATGCCGATGCGGCTGTTTAGGCGTTCCAGGTCGGCAATGCTGCGCAGCCAGGTGACCAGCTCATCACGGATGGAGGCAGCTTCCAGCAGTTCCTCCACCGCCTCCAGCCGCTGTCTGATCGGTTCCAGCCGCACCAGCGGATAACTGAGCCATTGTTTGAGCCGACGGGCCCCCATGGCGGTGGCGGTGCGGTCCAGACAACCCAGCAGAGAACCGGATTTGCGCCCTTCGGCCATGGTGGCGGTGATTTCCAGATTGCGCCGGGTGGCCGGGTCCAGCGCCAGGTGTTCACTGTGCTGATAAACCTTTAGCTCCCTGATGTGCGGTATGGCGGACTTGCGATTTTCCTTCAGGTAATGCAGGGCAGCCCCGGCGGCAATCAAACCGGCCGGCATGGCCTCTATGCCCAGGGCCTCGGCGGAAGCGGCGCCAAACTGTTCCAGAAGCAGTGAGCAGCAGTAATCCTTTTCGTAAACCCAGCCTGCTGTGCGGGAAACGATACGTTCAGCCATGAATTCGCGTATCTCCCGCGGCAGCGTGTCTAGTTCCATGTCGTCCGGCAGCAGCACTTCCCGCGGATTGACGCCGACCGCCTCGGCAGCCGCTGCCGCTGCGACAAGCTGGGTTACGCGGAATTCGCCGGTGGACAGGTCCAGCCAGGCAATGCCCCACTGCTGGTCATCGCCTGGGTGAAGGGACAGCAGATAGTTGTTTTCATCCGGCTGCAGGCTTTCCGACTCGATCAGCAGGCCGGGGGTAACTACACGGATCACCTCGCGCCGCACGATGCCCTTGGTCTGCTTCGGGTCTTCCACCTGTTCGCAGATGGCAACCTTGAGGCCGTTTTCGATCAGTTTTGCTATATAAGGAGTGGCGGAATGAAACGGCACGCCGCAGAAGGGAATCTCGTCACCGCTCCCCTTGTTGCGGGAGGTGAGGGTGATGTCCAGGATGCGTGACGCCACCAGGGCGTCTTCCAGAAACATTTCGTAGAAATCCCCCATGCGGAAGAACAGGATCGCATCGGGATAGCCCGATTTGATTTCCAGGTATTGTCTCATCATGGGGGTTAGTTCAGCCATTTGCAGTCTCAGTATCCTTGAAGTCAGATTGTTAGGCCCTTGCCTGTTATGGGGTGATGAAATTTTTTAGGGGGTGTAATGTAGCAGAAAAAGCGCCCTGGTGTAAACTGCTGCTTCCTGTTGTTCCTCAGCGCTCAGCGTGCCCACTGCAACCGGCTTCCGGAAGCGGCGAAGGAATTTTTTCGCGTTACGGTCGAGCAGCGGGGTGTCATGCCCCATACGCGGCAGTACAGAGGTTTTGACGGGCCAAAAGCTGTTGACGCAGTTCTGCAGGCAGGGGTTCAACATCAGATATGTGCCCTCCGTCGGTCGGCAGGGACCGCTGTTGTTTCGCCCCAGGAATACAACAAAATTTCCGGGTGATTCTTTGTGAGTCTCCAGTTCTCTGAGACGTGCAACCTCTTCGCCGGGATTGTCCAGCGCCCCGTGATGGGCGAACAGCAGGGGCTTGAGTCCGGCCCCGGCGATCAGCTCCAGCAGTTCGTTGATGCGGTAGCTTTTCACGCAGGGATGCAGCAAGGCGTCGGCCATACCGGAGGATGAGCGCATCTCAAAGGAGCTATGAGCAAAACTGTGCAGGCGTGAGCCTGGCTTGGCCCTGGAAATCAGCTGTCTGGCCGCTGCAACATCCCGTATGCCCAGCATGGCAAATGCCCGCCGGATGGCATCTTCTTCGCGCCGGGCGTAGCGGCTGTAGACCATCAGGCGGATGATGCCGCTTTCTGCCAGGTGGTCAGCTAACGCCTTAAGTCCTGTCAGAGGATCCTGCAGATGATGGAGCACGCCATAGGCATCGATCAGGCCGTATTGTCCTGGGCATGTCTCCGGGGCGAGCAGATCGCCCTGGCGGAACGTTACGTTGTGGATGCCGTGCAGCCCGCAGTGCAGGCGGGCGCGTTTCAGATTTGCTGCAGACAGGTCAAGGGCGGTGATGTGCGTGTCAGGATTGGCCACAGCGAAGGGATAGGGGGCAAAGCTGCCGCAGCCAGCCAGCAGGATGCGCCGGGCCTTTGGCGGCGGCAGTTCTCCGTTGAAATGGCTCCACAGTGCGGCCAGGTTCAGGGCATAGGTGTCGCCGCGCCTGACCGAGGCCAGCAGCGGATAACGCGGGTAAGGGTGGGTTTCGTAATGTTTGGTTACGGCGCTGTTCATATCGGGAATTTAACAGTAACCTGTTGTGGAAGCAATCCTTGATTCGGTTTGGTTTTTGATATGTTATCCGCTGCAGTGGTGATGTAAAAACAATTCAAATAATAGTAAAATTCTGCTAGTATCTCTGGCCATCCAAATGTGAAAATAGGTAGTGTGATGATATGAAGAAAAAAGCAGTTGTACTGTACAGCAGTGGTCTGGATTCCACCACCTGCATGGCCATCGCCAGGGATCAGGGCTATGATCCGTATGCCATGAGTTTTTCCTACGGGCAGCGTCACCGGCATGAGCTGGATGTGGCCAGGGCCAATGCCAGACTGGTCGGGGCTGTGGAGCATATGGTGGTGGAGTTTGATCTGCGTCTGATGGGCGGCAGTGCCCTGACCTCCGATATGGCCGTACCCAAGGATGGCGTGGGTAGCGATATACCGGTTACCTATGTGCCGGCCCGCAATACTATCTTTCTTTCCTTTGCCCTGGGGTGGGCCGAGGTGCTGGGGGCCTTCGACATCTTTATCGGTGTCAACGCCCTGGACTATTCCGGCTATCCTGATTGCCGCCCCGAATACATCGCTGCTTTTGAAAAGATCGCCAATTTGGCTACCAAGGCAGGGGTGGAGGGGAGCGGACATTTCAGCATTCATACTCCCCTGATCAGCATGACCAAGGCCGAGATTATCAAGACTGGCACAGTGCTGGGTGTGGATTACGCCAGGACCCATTCCTGCTATGACCCTTCAGCGGAAGGTCTGTCCTGCGGACGCTGCGATTCCTGCCGTTTGAGGCTGAAAGGCTTCAGTGAAGCGGGGATTGTTGACCCGCTTAAGTATCAATAATTTTGATGTAAAACAGAGAAGAGAGTGAGGTTGAACATTGAGCGCACTGACTAGTATATTGAATGGTAAAATCCGGCTGCCATCGCCGCCAGCCATTGCTGTAAAAATCCTGGAGACGGTCAAAAAGGACGATTTTTCATTCCAGGAACTGGCCCGTATTATCGAGTCCGACCCGGCGCTGGCCGCCAGGGTGCTCAAGGTGGCTAATTCTTCTTACTATTCTGTCGGCTCTGTCAAAAATATCGAAAGGGCGCTGGCGGTGCTGGGCACCCATGTGGTCCAGAATATTGCCCTCTCTTTTGTGATCGTGACCGAGTTCAAGCCGGAAGCCAGCGATGTGTTCAACCCGGATGTCTTCTGGCGCCGGGCCATTACATCCTCTGTTGCGGCCAAACTGGTGGCAGAGCTGGTCAACTATAGAGACGATGATATCTCCGTTATTGCGCTACTGCAGGATATCGGCATCATGGTGCTGGTGACATGCCGCTATCAGGAGTATCAGCGCATCTTTGTCTCCCGTAAGGCCGATGGAGGCACGTTGTGTGAGGCGGAACAGGCCGCCTTCGGATTCAGTCATCAGGAACTGGGGTATGAGCTGTTGAAACAGTGGGGTCTGCCGGAGGATATCTACGGGCCGATCTTCTGCCATCACAACGAAACCACGCCGGACACATACAAGATGCAGCGTGATATACTGACCGTGGCCAATGCCCTCTGTTCTTTCTATAATGGTGACAAGGATGTGGAAAAGATCCGTTTTGTTAAGTCGATACTGGACAACAGTTTTGGTATAAAAGGCAAAAAGGTCGACGAACTGATTGAAAATGTGGGGCGGCAGACCATCGAGGTCTTGTCTCATTTTGAAATTTCATCGGACAGCATGAAGCCGTTCTCTCTGATCCTGCAGGAGGCCAATGAGGCGCTCTCCAACTTGTATGACTCTTATGAACTGATGGTTATCGAGTTGAAACAGGCCAAGGAAAAGGCGGAAAAACTGGCGGCCCAGTTGCACAAGACCAATGAGATGCACAAGGAGATGGCCTTCAAGGACGGCCTGACCGATATCTATAATCATCGTTTTTTCCAGGATGCACTGGAACACGAATTTCTGCGTGCCAAGCGCTATGACAGGCATTTTTCGTTGATCCTGCTGGATGTAGATGATTTCAAGTACATTAATGACAGCTATGGTCACACGGTGGGTGACCTGGTCTTGATCAATCTCTCAAAAATCCTGCAGAATAGCGTGCGGGGCACGGATATTGTTGCCAGGTATGGCGGTGAGGAATTCGTCGTGCTGCTACCGGAAACCGATATGGAGAACGCGCTGACGGTTGCAGAAAATATCCGTATGGCTGTAGAGGCCATGGAGACCCGTGTAGATGCCAATGCCATTACTCTGAGCGTCAGCCTCGGGGTGTCCAGTTTTGACAGGGAGAAGCATAAAAACAAGCAAGCCATTGTCAGTATGGCCGACAAGGGGTTATATATGGCTAAAAACAGCGGTAAGAACCGGGTCTGCGCGGTGAGGTAGCTTGCAGTTCGAGTTGCTGTGCATGATACAGAAAAGGCGTATCCATAAAGGGTACGCCTTTTCTGTTTGAATGATGTGCCGGTTTAGCGCTGGGCCGCCTGTACGGCAGTGATGGCTACCACAGTGACAATGTCATCCACGGAACAGCCGCGGGAAAGGTCGTTGACCGGTTTGGCCAGTCCCTGGATGATCGGTCCGATGGCATCGGCCCCGGCAAAGCGTTCCACCAGCTTGTAGCCGATATTGCCGGCATCCAGGGTGGGGAAGATCAGCACATTGGCCTTGCCGGCTACGGTGCTGCCGGGTGCCTTTTTAGCAGCTACGTCCGGGAATACGGCAGCGTCCAGCTGCATCTCGCCGTCAATCTGCATGTCCGGACGGAGTCTCTTGGCGATTTCCAGGGCGGTGATGACCTTGTCGCAGTCCGGATGGTTAGCGCTGCCCTTGGTGGAGAAGGAAAGCATGGCCACACGTGCATCCACATCCAGGAAGGCCTTGCAGTTGCCTGCAGTGGCAACGGCGATCTCGGCCAGGGCCTGGGCGTCCGGATTGGGATTTACTGCGGAGTCGGCAAACAGCACGATCCCGTTTTCTCCGAAGTCCGGATTGCGAGTGACCATCAGGAAGAAAGAGGATACGGTTTTGATGCCTTTAGCCGGGCCGACAGTCTGGAAGGCGGCCTTGAGCACATTGCCGGTGGTGCTGGTGGCGCCGGCCACCTCGCCCCCGGCGTCGCCGCTGCGCACCATCATGCCGGCATAATACAGATTATCCGGGGCAGTCAGCAGCCTGCGGGCCTCGTCTTCAGTCATGCCTTTGCTTTTGCGAAGCTCCATTAAATCAGCTACGTACTGATCCAGCTTGGGGGACTGCTTCGGATCCAGCAGCTCAACACCTTCCAGGTCAATCCCCCTGGCTTCGGCGTCTGCCTGGATGCGGGCCGGATCGCCGAGGATGACCGGGTTGGCCAGCTTCTGGTTGACGACCTTTTCGGCGGCCAGCAGGGTCCGCTCATCGTAACTTTCAGGCAGTACGACAGTCTGAAAGTTGCTGCGTGCTTTTTTCTTAATCTCACTGATAATGCCCATTTTCTCACCTGTCTGATATAAATTTTCACTACCAATAGTTTCAGGGAATCTTAATGGCCAAACGCTGAAACTATACCACTGATTGTTTGAGTTGCATGTTAAAACTGCATGCCCATCGCTTCGGCTACGGTATGCATATCCTTGTCGCCACGTCCGGAAAGGGCTATGACAATGGTGGCTTCCCGGGGCAGCTTGGGTGCCAGCTTGAGCGTATGGGCAATGGCATGGGATGACTCCAGCGCCGGGATGATCCCCTCTTCCTGTGACAGGGTGCGGAACCCCTCCAGCGCCTCTTCATCTGTGATGGAGACATATTCAGCCCGGCCGCTTTTTTTTAGCCAGGCGTGTTCCGGTCCGACACCGGGATAATCCAGTCCGGCAGAAATGGAGTGGGCCGGAGTAATCTGTCCCTGAGAGTCCTGCAGCAGATAGGTCAGGTTACCGTGGAGTATGCCGGGGGTGCCGCCGCAGAGTGAGGCAGCGTGCTGGCCGCTTGCCAGACCGTATCCGGCGGCTTCCACGCCGATCATTTTGACCTGCGGCTTGTTGATAAAGGGATAGAACAGTCCCATGGCGTTGCTGCCGCCGCCGACGCAGGCCACCAGATAATCCGGCAGCCGTCCTTCCTTCTGGCGGTGCTGTCGGGCTACTTCACGGCCGATCACCGACTGGAAGTCGCGCACCATCATGGGATAGGGGTGCGGTCCGGCTACGGTGCCGATGACATAGAATGTGTCGGCAATATAGGTGACCCAGTTGCGCATGGCCTCGTTCATGGCGTCCTTGAGGGTGGCGGTGCCGGCGGTGACCGGTGTGACCTTTGCCCCCAGCAGTTTCATGCGGAAGACGTTCTGGGACTGGCGGCGGGTATCCTCTTCTCCCATGAATACTTCGCACTGCATGCCAAACAGGGCCGCGATGGTAGCGGTGGCCACACCATGCATGCCGGCGCCGGTCTCGGCAATGACGCGCTGTTTTCCCATGCGTCTGGCCAATAGCCCCTGGCCGATGGTGTTGTTGACCTTGTGGGCGCCGGTGTGGTTCAGGTCTTCGCGTTTCAGGTAGATCTTGGCGCCACCCAACTTGCGGGTTAGACGTTCGGCATAGTACAGGGGGTTGGGGCGACCCACATATTCGCGCAGGTAGTATTCAAACTCCTGCTTGAATTCGCGGTCATTACGATAGTGTGCATAGGCCTGCTCCAGTTCAAACAGGGCCGGCATAAGGGTTTCCGGTACATAGCGGCCGCCGAATTCTCCGAAATGACCGTTTTTATCAGGCAGCTTCAAGGTAGGCACTCCTTGGCGTTTTTTATGAATTCAATAACGTTGACTGGATTCTTTTTTCCTGGCGATAATTCCAGAGAGCTGGAGACATCCACTCCGTAAGGCCTGGTTCTTAGGATAGCATCAGCTACATTCGCCGGGGTCAGGCCACCAGCCAGTATGATGCGGGTTTTGCGGGCAGCGCACTCGGCAATCTCCCAGTTAAAGGTCTTGCCGGTTCCACCGAAGGCGTCCGGCGACCAGGCATCCAGCAGAAAGGACGAAACCTGGTAATCGTTGATCGCATCCAGCGACGCCATATCTTTTATGCGCAGCGCCTTGATCAGACGCCTTTTGATGGTTTGGCAGAAAGCGGGGGATTCATCACCGTGCAGCTGGACGATGTCCAGTCCGCACCGGTCGGCAGTTTCATTGATAATATCGGCGGATTCGTTCACAAACAGGCCTACAGTCTGGACAAAGGGCGGCAGGCTGCGGATGATGCGGCTTGCCTCTTCCGGGAAGATATGTCTGGGGGATGCTGTATAAAATACAAAACCCAGCGCATCTGCTCCGGCATCTACAGCTATTTGGGCATCTTCCAGATTGGTTATGCCGCAGATTTTGACTTTGACCATATTAGGGACCGGGGACCGGTGACCGGGGACCGGTAAAAGCAACATCCAGTCCCTGGTCACCTGTCACAAATTGATTTTAGGTAAGTGCTCCAGTGACTGCTGCACCATTTCTGAAGAATATTCGAAGTCTTCCAGGTTCCCGGAAAGGTAGGCATCGTAGGCCCCCATATCCAGCTGGCCGTGTCCGGAAAGGCCAAACAGGATAGTGCGTTCCTTGCCTTCTTCCTTGGCCAGCACCGCCTCATCAATGGCTGCGCGTACAGCGTGGGAGGATTCGGGAGCCGGAACAATCCCTTCATGCTTGGCGAAGAGTACGGCACCTTCGAAGCAGGCATTCTGCTTGTATGCTTTGGCCTCAATCTGTCCGGCATGGTAGAGTTGCGAGATCAGCGGTGATTCGCCGTGATAGCGCAGTCCGCCGGCGTGGATGCCGGGAGGCATGAAGTCATGCCCCAGGGTATACATCATGGCGATGGGTGAAAGTTTAGCCGTATCGCCGTAGTCAAAGGCATAGACCCCTTTGGTTAGCGTGGGGCATGAGGCCGGCTCCACCGCCAGACAACGCACATCTTTGCCGCTGGCCCGGTCGGCGATGAAGGGGAAGGCCAGGCCGGCAAAGTTGGAACCGCCGCCGCAGCAGGCAATGACCACGTCCGGATAGTCACCGGCAATTTTCAACTGCTCGCGGGCCTCCTGGCCGATTACGGTCTGGTGCAGACAGACGTGATTGAGTACGCTGCCCAGGGCATAGTTGGTGTCGGCATGTGTGGCTGCGTCTTCAACCGCCTCTGAAATGGCTATCCCCAGGCTCCCCATATTGTCAGGATCGTGGGCCAGGATACTGCGGCCGGCATTGGTGAATTCCGAAGGGGAGGGGATCACGCTGGCCCCCCAAAGCTGCATCATGCTCTTGCGGTAAGGTTTCTGGGTATATGATACCTTGACCATGTAGATGGTGCATTCCATCCCGAACATTGAACAGGCCAGGGCCAGCGAACAGCCCCACTGGCCGGCTCCGGTCTCGGTGGCCAGACGGCGGATACCGGCTTCCTTGTTGTAGTAAGCCTGGGGAATGGCGGAGTTCGGTTTGTGCGAACCGGCCGGTGAGACACCTTCGTATTTGTAGTAGATTTTGGCCGGGGTGCCCAGGGCCTGTTCCAGCCGATGGGCCCGGAACAGAGGTGATGGTCTCCAGAGCTTGTAGATTTCGCGAACCTTATCCGGGATGTCGATCCAGCGCTGGTTGGACATTTCCTGCTCGATCAGCGACATGGGAAAGATCGGCAGCATATCTTCCGGTGCGATCGGTTTAAGGGTCTGGGGGTTGATCACCGGCGCCAGAGGGCCCGGCATGTCAGGGATGATGTTGTACCACTGCCTGGGGATTTGCTCTTCGGAAAGCAGTATCTTGGTTTGCATGTGTTTGCTCCTGCATGGAAATTCTAAGTGTTATGAGCAGGGTGAGGCATGGCAGGCCTTGTATGGGTAAGCTGTTTTACCAGTCCTTGGCCCTTGGTCTCTGCCTTATTCCCGCCTTATTCCAGATTGTCTTCTATTCTGATGTAGCTGGTTTTTTCACAGATGATCTCCAGACGGTCGATCTCGGCCAGTGCGGACTGGATGTCGCCTTCTCTGGCTTCATGGGTCATGATGACAATCGGCACTGGTGAGGCGTCACTGGTTTGATGGGCTGTCTGCACCATGGATTCGATACTGATGCTGTACTTGCCCAGCGAAGCGGCAATGGCGGCCAGCACGCCGGGGCGGTCCACAGCGCTGAAACGCAGCATGTATTTGCTGATGATTTCTGACATCGGCTTGACCGGCAGGGACTTAACAGCCTGGTCCAGGAAGCCCAGCGGCGCCATGGTGCGGCCGGCGCCTTTGACCATGCTGCGGGAAAGGCCGATCAGGTCGCCGACGATGGCGCTGGCTGTTGGGTTCTGTCCGGCACCACGGCCGTAGAACATGACCGGGCCGACAAAATCGCCGGTCAGCCGGATGGCGTTGAATACGCCGTTTACCTCAGCCAGCGGGTTGTGCAGCGGGATCATGGTGGGGTGGACGCGTGCTTCCACCTTGCCGTCGGAAAGCTTGCCAATTGCCAGCAGTTTGATGCGATAGCCGAATTCCTTGGCGTATTTTACATCCAGTCCACTGATGGAGGAGATGCCTTCGGTATGAATATCCTTGAAGTCGATGCGGGTGCCGAAACAGAGCGAAACCAGGATGGCCAGCTTGTGAGCCGTATCTACCCCTTCGATGTCAAAGGTCGGGTCCGGCTCGGCATATCCCAACTCCTGGGCAGCCTTGAGCACTTCGGTAAAATCTGCGCCCTCCTGGGTCATACGGGTCAGGATATAGTTGCAGGTGCCGTTCATGATGCCAATGACACTGCCGAAACGGTTGGCTGCCATATTGCCCTTGATGGCGGTCAATACTGGGATGCCGCCGCCTACAGCAGCTTCGAACTGGACTTCAACATTATTGGCGGCAGCGGCAGCGTAGATTTCTTCGCCATGCATGGCCAGCAGCGCCTTGTTGGCGGTCACCACATGCTTGCCTTTGGAGATGGCCTTGAGCACAAAGCTCTTGGCTGGTTCATAACCGCCGACCAATTCGATGACAACCGAAATCTCCGGATCTTCAAAGATATCATCCACATTGGTAGTAAGTATTGAAGGATCAACCTTGACACCCCGGTCTGCGGTAATGTTTCTGTCGGCAATCTTCTTGAGTACGATCCCGGCGCCAACCTTGTCACGGATGACGCTGTCATTTTCCAGCAACAGTTTAACCACACCGGCTCCAATGTTGCCAAAGCCGATCAGGCCTACCTTTATGTCGTTCATGTTATCCTCTGAAATGTTTGTATTGTTTTTTTTCAGGCCTGATGCACCATGAAAGGCTTGTTGTTGCATCTTGTTTGCGTGCCATCAGGTCTGGTCTGGGTAAATCGGCAAAGGGGCCTATTCCTCGGTCACCTGCTCAGCGTCATCCTCTTTGGGGCAGGCCTCGATTTCATCCAGGATGCCGTTGACAAAAGCCGGAGACTCCTTGTCGCCGAAACGGCGGGCAATCTCGATTGCTTCATTGATGCTGACTTTCTTGGGAATGTCCTTGCGGAACATCAGCTCATATACAGCCATGCGCATGATGTTAAGATCAACCCTGGGCATGCGCCCCAAAGACCAGTTTTTGGAACGGGCCTTGATGGCTTCGTCGATGGTGTCGCGCTGGGCATGCACGCCTTCAACCAGGGCTTCGGCAAAGCCTCTGGTTTTGTCGGGGATGTCAGTGTGTTCCTCACGGAATGTGCTGATCAGTTCCCGCAGTCCAGTGGAAGGGTTGGAATCAAATGCGTAAAGCATCTGCAGGGCCAGTTCTCTTGCGTTTCTGCGTATTCCCATTATTTCAAAGCCTTGAGCAGATTTGCCGTTTCTATGGCGGTCACAGCGGCTTCGAAGCCTTTGTTGCCAGCCTTGGTGCCAGCGCGTTCTACCGCCTGCTCGATGGTGTCAGTGGTCAGCACGCCAAAAGCGACCGGGGTTTCGCTGTCCAGTGAAACAGCGGCAACGCCTTTGGTTACCTCGGCAGAAACATAGTCAAAATGGGGGGTGGAGCCACGGATAACGGCACCCAGGGCAATGATGGCGTCGTATTTTCCACAGGAGGCCATTTTTTTTGTGGCCAGTGGTATTTCAAATGCCCCGGGTACGCGGGCAACCTGGATATCCTTTTCGGCGGCCCCGTGCCTGACCAGGGCATCGATAGCCCCTTCCAGCAGTCTTTCCGTGATGAAGCTGTTGAAACGGCTTACGATGATACCGAACTTGCAGCCTTTGGCATCCAGTTTTCCTTCAAAATATACAGGCATGACACAACCTCCTTTGTGCGGAGTATAATTGGTGAATAATAACAACAAATTTAAATGATTAACAGAAAAAAACCGTCAAAATGAGCGGGTCAGGTTGAAGATGAGTCAAAGATGATGTTATCGCTGTAATCCGCAACCAGAAACAGCGGCGTGATGCCTGGTGCGTGTTGTTGTGCGGCCAGCAGCGCCTGGGCGGCTGTCATCCTCAGCAAGGTGTCGTCAAAACCGGTGGCGATGACAATTTCTCTGGCCGTATTGGCCCCTCGGATGGTCTGGAGCAGTGCTTCTGGCAACTGTGCTTTTTCGGCCCAGCGCAGCAACTGTTGCAGGTCCATTTCAGATGCGGCCGCATGGGTATTCTCATGGCCGCAGGCGATCTTGACCAGCTTGGCAAACTGGCAGGCGACCACCGGCTGTTTGAAGCCCCTGGCCAGGCTGGAACGCAGTGTGTGCGCCACATGGTCGCCCATCATTACATAGGCCTCTTCAGGAAGGCTGCCTGTGCTGGATTTGTCGTCAAGATAGCGCTGAGCTGACAATTCGCTGGTGCGGCCGGTACAGCATACGACTGTTTCGCAGTTACCGGCGGCAGCCACATCCAGGGCAGCGTCGATGGTGTCTGTCCAGGCCTTGGCGGAGACCGGCTTGACGATGCCGGTAGTGCCCAGGATGGAGAGGCCGCCGATGATGCCCAGTCTGGAGTTGAGTGTTTTTAAGGCCCTCTGCTCACCATCCGGTATGGAGACAACGACGTTGATGGTGAGTGGGGGACCGGAATCGGGGGCCTGGTGTAAAACCTCTTGAACTGCTTCTTCAATCATCCGGCGCGGAACAGGATTGATGGCATACTCACCCGGGGCCACGGCAAGTCCCGGCTTTGTGGCTCTGCCGATGCCGGTTCCCCCGGAAATGATGATGCCGCTGTTGGCGGCAGACGGATTGCGGGTCCGGGTCACGGTTACATGCACCTCGGCCCGGTTGGTGATATCCGGGTCATCGCCGGCGTCCTTGATGACATGGCATGTGGCGCTGTCCAAGGCAAATTCCTGCCCGTGCAGAGTGAAGGCCGCGGAAATGCCGGCGGGCAGCTCCAGCCTTACCTCCTGCGCCAGTTGCTGTTCCTTCAGCATCATGGCCGCACCTTTCGCTGCAGCCGCAGCACAGGCACCGGTTGTATATCCGTGGCGTAGTGGTTTTTTCATGTACTTTTATGGGTTGCAGTCAGGCATGGATCAGGCCGTTGCCTGGATGGCCAGGGCGTTGATTACTGCCGCTGCTACGTTTGAACCGCCTTTGCGGCCCATGTTGGTAATGAAGGGGATCGGCAGTTTTGTTGCTGCCAAGGCGATCTTGCTTTCTTCCGCACCGACAAATCCGACCGGCAGTCCGACTACCAGAGCCGGTTTTACCTGCCCCAGTTCTGCCAGCCTGAGCAGCTCAAACAACGCCGTGGGGGCATTGCCGATAACAAAGATCCGGTTGTTTTCATCAGCAATGGCCTTGCGCATGGCGGCAATGGAGCGGGTAATGCCTTGTTGCCGCGCCAGTTCCGCTACGTCAGCATCCGCCACATGGCATGAGACCCTGTTGTTGAAGCGGCCCAGCTTTACCCTGCTGATGCCGGACAGCGCCATATTCGTGTCAGTGACAATGCCGCAGCCGCTCCTGATAGCCTCCAGTGCCTTTTCAATCGCATTGTCGGAAAACACGGTGGAACGTGAGTATTCAAAATCGGCGCTGGTGTGGATCATACGGCGCACAACCTGCCATTCCGCATCCGACCAGTCGTGAGGACCGGCTTCGCTGTCAATGATGCGGAATGATGCGGTCTCGATCTCTTCCGGTTTCATGCCCAGTGAATCCATCAGTGCCACCCCAGTCTGTTCAGTGCTTCCTGGATACGCTCTGCCTGCAGTTCCGCCAGTTTACGGTGTACGCCCAGATGGCTGCCCATTTCCATGATCAGGCCGGGATATCGTTTCTGGGCTGCTTCAATTTCTTCCGGCAGATCATGCTGAACATGGGCGCCCATGAAGAGGAAGTAGGGCATCAGCAGGATGCGCTCGGCGCCTTTAGCTACGCAGTTGTCGATACCCTGCTGGATATTGGGTTCGTGCATTTCACGGTAGGATACTTCGACAATATCGAATCCGGATATTTCCCGGACCATCTTGGCCACTTCACGAGCGGCATTGTTTGCTTCGGCAATGCGGCTGCCGTGCGCCATCATCAGAATTGCAGTTTTCATTTTACCTCGCGATGTGCCTGTCAACAGTACCAATCGGCTTCTTTCAGTCGGAATGTCCGGTTGTCTGGTCACTGAAGTCTGGCATGTTGTTTGATGTGTTGAAAGCTGATGGATTGAGAGGGTTGTCTGCATGAACAGCACTGGGGACCATCTTCATTTCAGCTGACATTCAAAAAAATATTATTACCACAAATAGTGGCAAAGGTGGAAGAGTATTTGCGGGGAAAGTTTGGGGCGGTGACGGGTGAGTCAGGACCCTGCAGCGGCCGTCATCAATGACGGCCGCTGCAGGGGGGGGTAAGTCAGGTGGCGGCGGCTGTCAGGCCGGACGGCACCTTTCATACTGGCGGATCATGATCAGTTGTCCCAGTGGAACAGTTATTATTGCGCCGATGAAAAGCAGCAGAAATCCGGCAAAGAAGATAACGCCACCCACAATATAGGCCAGCAGCCAGTTGGTCAGATCGGCCTGGATTGTTCCAAGGCCCCACTTGAAGGCGTCGATGGCGCCCATCTTGTTGTCGATGATGGCATAGATGCCGGGTATGATCATGAAGCCCAGAGCCAAACTGGCCAGTGCGCCGACAATTGGTATGAAATTAAGGATAAAGCTGGTGACGAGATAGATCAGCATGTAAACCAGCAGGTTGGCGAAACAGTCCCAGGCGCTGAAGATGTCGCTGACCTGTGCTTCCCCCTGGCCCCTGGCAACTTTGGTGAGGCTTCTGGTATACCCGGCGATAAAGGCGATGTTGATGACCGGTATCCAACAGACCAACAGGAATACCAGGGAGACCACAACCAGGTCGTTGAGGTTGTTTTTCCATGCACTCAGCGCCCAGCTGAATATCGAGCCGAAATCAGCGGAAGCCGGGTCGGTCATTTGCGGGGTCAGGATCAGGTTTGAGCCGCAGTGTTTGCATTTGATGGCGCCTTCAATAACTTCTTCCTTGCAGTAGGGGCATTGCATCGGGACCTCCTTATTATGCGGAATCAGGCGAAAAGCACCTGTGCTTCATAAAGATGAACAAATGCTTAGAGTCTACATCAAACGGCGGCCTTTGCAAGTCCGGCTGCTGCTTCTTCACCCATGCCGTTGAAATTTTCATGAATGCGCTCGGCGCGTTTCAAGGCTGCGCCAATGTGCGGCATGATATTGCGTACACCAATCAGTCGGGGCAGATGCGAGTCGCAGATAAACTTTCTGGGCTGTCCTCTCAGGCCTGACAGTATCAGGGTTCGGCCGGTGGCATGCAGCTTTTCGTACAGCTGTTCAATGGCGTGCACGCCGGTAGCGTCAATGGCGGTCATGAAACGCAGCCTCAGGATGACAATGCTCTGCAGGGCATCGATATTATAGCTCAGCTGATTCATCTTTTCCGCTGCACCGAAAAGAAGCGGCCCCTGAACATGCAGCACGCTGACATAGGAGGGAAAGACGTAATCCTGCAGCACTTCGGCCCGTCCTTCTGCAATGGCTTCAGTGGTGAGTTCGGAGACTACGGTGGTGTTGGAGACCTGATAGATATAGAGCAGTGCGGCCAGCACCATGCCCACCTCCACCGCAATGGTCAGGTCTGCCGCCACGGTCAGCACAAAGGTGATCAGCCAGACCGAAACCTCTTTGTAGTTCAAACGCAGGATCATGGGAATTTCACGCCATTCACCCATATTGTAGGCCACTACGAACAGTACCGCTGCCAGGGTTGCCAACGGGATGTATTTGGCCAGTGGGGCTGCAAACAACACGATGCAGAGCAGCACAAGCGCGTGAATGATGCCGGAAAAAGGTGAGCGGGCGCCGGAACGGATGTTGGTGGCGGTTCTGGCAATGGCCCCAGTAACCGGTATGCCGCCGAACAAAGGTACAGTTATGTTGGCAACCCCTTGGGCTACCAGTTCCACATTGGAATTATGGCGGTCACCGCTCATGGAGTCGGCTACAACCGCGGAGAGCAGGCTTTCAATGGCAGCCAGTAGCGCCACAGTAATAGCGGAGGGGAGCAGGGGGAGAATCAGATCCTGACGGAATTGAGGGATCTCAAATGCCGGCAGGCCAGTAGGTATGCCGCCGAATTTGCTGCCGATGGTGTCCACAGGAATATTGAAAATGCCTACCAGGGCTGTAGCGCCCAGCAGAGCAATAATCGAGCCCGGTACCTTCTTGGTAATGCGCGGCATCAACAGTATCACTGCCAGCGAGGTTATGGCTAGTGTGAGGTTGGTAATATCCGTGGTGGTCAAATGTTTGCCAAGGTAAGCCATGCGTTCAAAAAATTCGCTGGGCATGGGGTCACCGGTATGCAGTCCCAGAAAGTCCTTGATTTGGGTAGAGGCAATCAGAACGGCAATGCCGTTGGTAAAGCCGATAATAACCGGACGGGGAATGAATTTGACTGCGTTGCCCAGTTTGGTAAGTCCCAGAAATACCAGGATTACGCCGGCCATCATGGTGACCATCAGCAGACCGGAGATGCCGTGCTTGGCGATGATTGAGGCTATGACCACCACAAATGCGCCGGTGGGGCCGCCAATCTGGGTTTTGGAGCCGCCCAGGGCTGAAATCAGAAAGCCGGCAATAATGGCGGTATAGATACCGGCTTGAGGCGTAACCCCGGATGCAATGCCGAAGGCCATTGCCAGGGGTAGGGCTACAAGACCGACGGTGATGCCGCTGGTCAGGTCGGCAGTCAGGTCGGCGCGGTTATAATCTTTCAGACAGAGGATGGATTTAGGGAGCCATTGGGAAAGAACATCGGATTTCACAGCATTTTCTCTTTTCGTCACGTGTTTGGATTATTTCAGGTCGCAAAAGACATTGGGAGGGCCGAGTGCAAGGTGCAGAGGCAGGCACCAGGACATGGTTTGGGGGATAAGGTGGTGAGTGTCGTGCATAAGTGCAGACGGTTCTCTCAGTATAATGTTTTCAGAGACCTGGCTAAAAGCGAATCTATATAAAATAGCACTCTGTAGTTTGACAATCAAGCATAAGTAAGTATGGGAAACGAAAAAACCGTGAGACAGGCTCACGGTTTTTTCGGTTTTCGTCCGCCAACTGGTTTAGTCTGTAATTCTATCGAGTAGTCACACTTTCGGGCACCACCTGCATCTGCCAGGGGGCACTTTCGCCTCTCACCTCCGGCTGGTACATGGGCCAGGCCGAAGCTGGCAGGGCAATGGACTGGCCTGCTAGCTCGCCATAGATGACATGGCGGAACTCGTGGCGGCCGGCTGACAGGCGGGTGATGAAAAAGGCCATCTTCTCGTCGCGCCGCTCACGGTGGGTGAACCAGCTGTAATAACCACTGTCGTCCATGAAGCGCGGGTCGCGGTCTGTCTCACGCGATTCGAATCCGGCCGGCAGCCGGTCTTCGATGATCATGTATTCCAGCGGCCTGCTGTTGTCCACTGTCAATCGTACCTCGATATCCTCGCCCGGCGTCACGCTTTCACCGGCCTTCAGCGGCGTGTATTCCCGCCGCCATTTATCGCCGGTTTTGACGGACCTGATACGGTACAGTGTCCGTTCCAGCTTCAATGCAGGCGATGATTGGGCGGATTGTGGCGGTACGACATATTTCAGTTCGGCGGTCAGGTAGGCGGTGCCTTGGCCGGCCTTGACCAGCCTGAGCTGGTTGGAGCCCTTTTTAACTGCTGCAACCGGCACAGTAACAGTTTTCTCACCTGATTTCAGAACACCGGACTCCACTATGTAGCTAGCCACTCTGCTGTCGTTTAGCAGCAGTTCGGCCTCATAACTGCCGGATGCTTCATTGGTTGCCGCTGCATAGTCGGCCAGGGCGGTCACCGCTGCGGCGGATGAGGCAGTGGTCTGCCACCAGCCGCCACTCTGGCGGCGGGCCAGGAACATGGCCAGCCTGCTGTTGAGCGGGTCAGCGGGCTGTTCTCTGGAGAGTAGCGACAGCAGGCCGGAAGTTGTCTCGATCACCGATGAGCCCCAGCGCCAGCCGTACCACCAGGAGTCGGCGTCCCTGTCGCGGATATAGGCGGCGCTCCCCTCGCTCTGCACATCCTGCTTCAATGTTTCAATCAGCGGTTTCAGGGCCTCCTTTTGTCCGCTGAAGGCCAACGCCTCGGCAAAGGCGATCTGATCACCCCTTGGCAATGATTTCCATTCCCGGGCAACACGCTTCTCGATGGTTTTACTGCTGACGCCGTTGATGGCCAGTGCCCGGCCGGCATGGGCCAGCCTGTCTGTCCTGGCTGTTTTGACCTGTTCCTCCAGCGACTTGATGCCGCGCTTGAGCATCTCTTCAGGCACGGCCACTCCGGCCCGTTTGGCCAGCCCCAGGCCGTAGACAGCATGGGCGGTCATGGTCAGCGAGGTGGAGTCGTTTTTCCACCACCCCCAGCCGCCGTCTTCATGCTGCATATCCTCCAGCCGTTTCAAACCTTCGCTGATGGCCAACGGCAGTTTGGCGGCCGTGGCGCTATCCGGCTGCCATGAGCGTTTTGTCAGCATGGCCTGGGCGTGAACTGCCGGTATGAATCGGGAAAGCGTCTGTTCAACGCAGCCGTAGGGGAAGTCCACCAGCTTTGCGATGGCGCGGTTCAGATTGGCGGCGATGGTCGGGCTGAAACTGATCTGCATTTTTGCCGAGCCGGGCAGGGCATCGGCAGGGAGGTTCAGGACTGCGTTGCCCTCCTGGTCCGTAACGGCGATGGCGTTTCCTTCAGTGCGGGTGATGCCGCGCTCATATACCGGCAGGGTCAGCTCCATGGCGTCTCCGCTGGCAGTGCCTTTTGCCAGCATCCGCAGTGTGGCGCTGCCCGGTTTGTCGGCCCGCACAGTCATGTCGCGGCGCAGGGTGCCGCGCGGGGGCACATTGCCGCTGAAATCCGCGTCACCCAAAAGCGTTAGTCCGATGGTCTCAAAGCGACCCTTGGCCTGCTGCGGTGCATCGGTCATGCTGGTGACAATGCCGGGGATCTTCAGCTCATCGCCCACAGTCAGAAAACGGGGAGGGGCAAGCCGGGCCATCAGTTCCAGGCGGGCAATGAATTTCTGGCGGCCGGTACCGAAAAGGCTGTCTGCTGTGTGTCCGACAGCGGTGGCACGCCAGGTGGTCAGGTTGTCCGGCAGTGTGAAGCTGGCGGTGGCAGTGCCATCCTGGTTGACGGTCAGCATCGGCTGCCAGTGGGCGGTATCCTTGAATACCTTGCGGATCTTCAGACCTTTAAGGTCATCCTCTTTGGCACGGAATGCACCGGCATCCTTGGCCGCGCCTCCCAGGTAGACACGGGGGAAGGAGTGCAGGGTGCTGACCAGATGTTCGCGGTTGCCCAGGAAGAACTGCCAGATATCGTCCTTGCGCTCGGGAGAGACGGCAAAGATGGCCTCATCCACCACCGCCAGTGAAAGCTCTCCGGCAGCTGATGTTGAGGCCTTTGGTGATGAAATGGTGAGGTTGACCGTGTCTCCCGGCGCATAGACCGGTTTGTCAGTCTTGATGGTGACATCCAGTTTGCCCGGTTGGTGGTCCACACGCAGCGGCAGGGTGCGGCTGAAGAAGCGCCCCTTGGCCACGGTAACGGCCGAGACCTGAATGATTGGCGCATAGTTGTTTTCCACCGGCAGTTCCACCACCTGGACCATGCTTTTCAGCGGCAGGGAGATGCGCTTCAATATCTCGCGTCCTTCAACGGTCAATAGTAAGGTGCCGCCTGTTGAAGGCGAACGCATGATCAGGCGCGCGGTCTCGCCCGGTTTGTAGCTCTTGCGGTCAAACTCCATCTCCAGTTCACGGTATGAGCCTTCCCAGTTATAGCCTTCCTTCCAGACCCAGACCGTGGATGACGCCTCGGACTTTCTGCCGGCGCTGTCACTGGCAACAGCCTTTACCCGCCAGTAGCCGGATTGGGGGAAACGGTAGGATGTCCGGGCGCTGCCGTCAGCGGCGGTGCGGATGTTGGAGGTTGCAAACGTCTCCCAGTTATAGCTGCGGTTTTTCTTTTCGTAGCGCTGCTGCTCGAAGGAGAGCGTCACCGGCAGCGATTGGGGGGCGCCTTCCCAGTCCGCCGCCTTGATGCTGATATCCACGGCTTTGCCGGGGCTGGTCAGGTAGGTGCCGGACTTGACGTTCAGGGACACCAGTGAGGGTACCACGTTTATGGTGGAAGATAAGGACACCTGCCGTGATGATGCATCGGTCACATCCGCCTCGACCGTGTAGGTATAAGGCATGTCGTGGGTCTTGGCTGTGACCGGTATCAACGCCTCGCCGTTTTCATCCAGTTTCAGCTCGCCTTCGCCGATGAAATCCGAATAACCGCCGAATTTGCGTTCATCATCATACAGACTGTCTTCTTCTTCCTGCCCCAAGAACCAGTTGGGCTGGGTGTAGATGCGCCAGTTGGCCTTGGCGCCGGCCACGCTGGCGCCGAAATAGTAGCGTGCCATCAACCTGGTTTGGGCCGTATCCCCAGCCACCAGGAAGCGGCGATCCGGCAGCAGTTTTACCTCAAACTCCGGCTTGCGGTATTCCAGCACCTTGAACCAGCCTTGCCAGGTTTCGCCTGCTCCGGAGGCATTGATGGTGTAACCTCCAAGAGATGCGGCTGCCGGCAGGGTACACTGGCCATGGAAGGAGCCGTTGGCGGAAACCTGCAGATCGCTCTCGCAGATGTTCTTGTCGCCGCTGTCTGTAACGGCTGCATGCACTGTTTTTAAACCGGGCAGCCCGTATCCCTCGCCCGAGCGTTGACGCAACACCCCCTTGAAAAAGACGGTTTGCCCTGGGCGGTAGGCGGGGCGGTCGGTATACAGATAGGCTTTAAAAACTGACTTGGCGGTCTGTTCCCCGCTGGAGCCCAGCTCCATGAAGGCCAGGTTGCTGTTGTTCCTGGCGCAGAGCTTGCGGGCGTTTTCAGCGCTGTCCAGCCTGGCAAGGCCATTTGCATCGGTGGTTACGGAGTTGGCGCCTGGGTAGGCGGTGATAGTCGCACCACTGACGGCCTTGCCGCTGATCAGGTCGGTGGCGAATAGCAGTGTGCCGCCGGGTGAACTCTTGGCCACGATGCCCAGTCCGGTCACCAGGAAACCGAAGCGCGCACTGGCGCCTTTGCCGCGCAGCTCCAGCAGATAGGGACCTGCCGTCAGAGCGGGCATAGCGAAACGGCTGCTACGGGTATAGCTATCCCTGCCAGCCTTGAATTTTACCGGAAAGCTCTTGATCTGCTTCAGCATCCCCACCGGCAGCTCATCCGTTTTGCGCAGGTCGATGCGGCCAGCGGCCAGCGCATCGGCATCTACACTGAAGATGACTGCCACGGCCTGCTCTGCCCACAGACCATGGGCGCGCAGTTTGAAGGGCCGGTCAGGCAGGAATACATCGGTGTAATCCTCAATGTTCAGGGTTGGTGGTTTAACAGCCGCCTGCACGCTGAACTCGTGTTTTTCACCTTCAGCCAGACTGATTTCCTGCGTGGCGCCGGACAGCCGCTCGTCGGCTGTGCTGATGCTGTAGCGTCCCGGAGGCAGTTCCTCAAAAACCGCTGTTTTCTGCGCCGAAGCCTTGAGAGAACGGTAGATGCCGTTGCCGGACAGGTTCAGGCCGATCCTGTCCAGTGGCCGTTTTTCCGCATTGTCAATCGGCTGAACGGTGATTTTTAGGGTGGCGGCCCTGCGGATGGTCAGATCCCCCAGTTCTTTCTGCTGCCCGGCGGACAGGTGGATATATGAGCTTTTTTCCAGCACCCAGCCGGATTGTTTCAGGGCTGGTTCATAGCCGCGGGCATCCAGGCTGTTGATGCTGAAGCGGCCGTCTGTTGCGCTGACTGCCGTGAGCCAGCGGTTGGCCTGGATGGTGATGCCTGGCACAGGTTTGCCGCTGCTGTTCAGCAGGCGTCCAGTCAGGCGGGCGGCCTTGCGCAGGTAGCCGGTCATCTGTTCCGTCTGTTTTGCCTTGACCGAGGTGCTGCTTTCATAAAGTCCATAACCGTCCGCTTTGGCCAGCCAGTTGTAATAACCGGTCGCCAGCCTGACGCTGAAGCGGCCATCCTTGTCGGTGGCAGTTGTGGCCGCCACCGTTTCGACGCCTTTGTCGTTGCGGCTGAGAAAGGTCAACGCCGCGCCGCCGACCGGCTTGTTGGTCTCGGCGGAGAGGATGGCGCCACTGACAGTGACTATGGACGGTTTGGTCTTGGCATTTGAGCGGGCTTTACCGCCTCTGGCGGCAAACACCAGGGTGGGCACCAGCAGCAGTAAAAGCATGGTGATCAGAAAACGGATCGGTTTCATAAGTGCTCCTGTTTACTTCATTTTTGTTATCGGAAAGAATCTGTCATATTTAGGCTGGAAATCGCCTCTGCCCGGAAACGGTAAACCGTTACCCGGGACGCATCCTGTTCGCCCAATCTGCGCAGCGCCTGGCGAAAGGCCCAGTTCGCTGTCCTGGCCTCGCCCGGCACAAAGGCCACGCCGCCATGTTTGCCTTCTACGAACATGCCTTCCCGCAGCGGGTCGATCACACTGTAGTCACCCACCTTCTGCGGCTGTCCAACGGGAAAGGTGATCTGCACCCCGGCCTTTGAGATTTGATCCGCCGTGATGCCCCGGCTGCGGCGGTCGTTTTTTAAAGCCATGGCCACATTGGCCGCGATCTCTTCCGTCAGGTCGGCCTTGCGGGGCGTGAAACCGCCGAAACAGGCAAATACCCGGTTCCCGATGAAGAAGGTCACGAAACATGGCCGCTGGAGCTTTTTGGCAAACTCCGGTGCAACCGGCGGTTTGCTGTTGTTTATGGAGCTGACAAGACACTCTTTTGCGTATCTGATCAGCGATGCTGACTCGTCGCGGTTGAAACCGGCGGACGTTTTTGCTATGGCCGGGGGAGTGGCAAGCAGTAACAGCGCCAGCAGTAACATTGCAAGTCTGGATGCGCTGATCACGGGGCCGCCAGAATCCGGCTGGGAGCCGGGTAAAAATCTTCGGATATGAACTCTTTTGTTTCATGGCCGTTTTGCTGCACCAGTCTCATGGTGCGGGTACTGAAGCCGGTCAGACCCGGCTGCCCCTGGCGTTCACGGGATGCAACGGTTTCCGGTTCAACAGAAATCTGCTCGGTGACAATGCGGATCCGGAACGGTTTGGAAACCGGTGAACGTAAAGAAACGGTCAGCCTGTCGTTACGGCTGTCGATTGTCAGCATGAGTGGATGGGTAAAGGAATTGGCCAGCTTGAGATCCTTGCGCCATGAGGCGATGGTGGCGTCCCTGCCGGGCGGCACGTGGCTGACGGTGCGTGAGTGGGGGTGACGTTCGACAATCTTCAGCCCGCCCAGCAGGGCGGCGTTATAGATGGTGGATGCCAGCTGGCAGATGCCGCCGCCGGGCACGTCATCCAGCAGGCCTCTGGCATTCAGGTTAGGGGCCGCTACAAAGCCCTTGGCAGGATCGCGGGCGCCGACAATATCGTTGAAGCTGATGGTGCCGCCAGGCGGGATGATGGTGCCATTCAGCATCTGTCCGGCCAGCTCGGCGTTGCGGCGTTGCTGTTGAGAACGGTTGACCAGTGAGGTGGAAAAACCGCTCCAGAGCTGAGAGAATGCCGTTTCCGCACAGAAAGCTGCCACAGGCAGAACAGCCGAGAAAAACAGCAGTATGGAGAGCAGCCTTGATTTCATCGGCGGAATCCGGAGTGAAATGAAAAACGTAAAGGAATTATAATCCCTTTATGACGGCAGGCAAGCGCAAAGCTCTTCAGATGAATTCTGAAAACACCTGGTTGGACAGCAGCATGCCGCGCAGACTCAGGCGCAGACTGTCACCGCTTTGCACCAGCAGCCCCAATGCAGTCAACTTGTCAATCTCTTTGCCGTAAACCTGATCCAGTCCAACGGAAAACAGTTCACCAAAACGCCTGTATGAAACGCCGTCGGCCATGCGTAGCCCCAGGAACAAGTATTCCGCCATGGCATCCTGGAGTGAGAGGGGATGCATATCCTGGCGGGGCAGTTCCCCTGAACTGAGGGCGGCGCAGTAGGCGTCGATGTCGGCACTGTTGCTGAAGCGGGTGCCCCAGGCGCTGTCCAGCAGGAATGAGTGTGCTCCGGCACCCAGCCCCAGGTAGCCGTCGCGCTGCCAGTAGCCACTGTTGTGCTGTGAGTAGCGGCCTGGGCGGGCATAGTTGGCGATCTCGTAATGCTCGTAACCGGCGGCGGTCAGCATGGTGTGGGCGGTTTCAAACATATCGGCCGAGGCATTATCATCCGGCAGCAGGTTTTCGTTGTTGTAGCGTGTGGCAAAAGGTGTGTCTTCCTCGATGGTCAGACCGTAGACGGAGATATGCTCCGGATTTAAACTGGTGGCCTGTTGCAGGTCGCTTTGCCACATGGCCATGGTCTGGCCAGGCAGGGCATGGATCAGGTCGATGCCGATATTGTCGAATCCGGCATCTCTGGCAGCTGAAAACGCATCAAGGGCCTGTTGTGCGGAGTGGATCCGGCCCAGTGCCGCCAGCATGCGGTCGTCAAAGGACTGGACGCCGAGGGAGAGCCGGTTAATGCCGCTACGCTTGAATCCGGCCAGCTTGTCAGCGTTGACGGTGCCGGGGTTGGTCTCCAGGGTGATCTCGGTATTGCCGGATATGCTGAAAAGGCGGTTTGCGTTATCCAGGATGGATGTGACCTGTGCCGGGGAAAGCAGCGAAGGGGTGCCGCCCCCGAAGTAGATCGAATCCAACGGCCGGAAGGGCTTGCCTGAGCCGGCCGCGAGCAGCATCTCTTGGAGCAGTGTTTTTACATAGCCGGCGATATGCTGTTCTTGCCCATCACGGGAGACAAAGGCACAATAGGGACATTTATGCCGGCAAAAGGGAATATGGATGTAAATACGGTTTAACATATGGATTGCAATTTTAGACGGAATGCGTACAATGTGTCCAGTTTTTACGCCTGAAACCCCAACGCTAGAGCAATTCTCATCCCGTCACGGAGTCACACTTTCATGAAACGCACATTTGCAATTGTAGCAGCCTTTGCAGCAGTAGCGTTTTTGACCATATCTGCACAGGCCGAAACCAGCGGAGAACAAATCTTCAGACATAAATGCACCATGTGCCACATGGTCAAAGGCAAGGGGGGGCAGTACGGCCCCGACCTGACCAAGTTGTCCGCCAGGTTGAGTGACAGGGCCATCCGCGAAAAGCTGGAAAGACCCAAAAAAGGTAATCCTGCCAGCAGGATGCCTTCCTTCCGGACATTACCGGCGGAAGATATGGACGCTTTGATGGCACATATCAGAACGCTGAGATAGGATGTCGAGGCCTGCCGCAAGGTGGGCTTTTTTTCTGTTCAATTTTGCCAGACATGGAGCGTTATGCGACTTAAGGAAGAACAGATCAAAAGATTGGCTGAAAAGGTGCGCGCCGATCTGGAAAAAGAAGGACTAATCACGCCGCGTGGTGAAAAGAGTGCCATTGCCGGCTGCATTTCCGGCACCATCGGCAGGGATATTGCCCGCGAGCAGAAGCTGGAAAAGGATGCTGAAAAGCTGCTGGACGAGACCATTGCTGCCATGGGGCGGGCCGGTGCCGAGATAGACCGGCGCAAGATGCTGAAGATGGTCAAGGAAAAGCTGGCCAGGGAACGCAAGGTGATTGTCTCGGATTCGGAAGAGCGCATATCGCATCTCTCCCATGAGATTACTGAGCAGCTCTGGAAAGACGATCTGGCGGATTTCAGCGATGAAGGACGTGCCCTGAACTGCGTCAAGCAGACCCTGGCGTCTTTTTACCGGGTTGCCGGCGAGATAGACGAAGCTGTACGCGCCAAGCTGCGTAACCGGGCCCAGGGGAGCCGTGACTGGGATGTGTTGTATCAGAAATTTTATCAGGAAGAGTTAGTCAAAAGAGGCCTTTGAGCCACTTGCAAAACTATTGCGGAGCCGGTCTACTTTGTTGCCGCTCGCTCAAAAGCTCAACGTACATCAGTGTACGCCTCGCTTTTTCGTTCGCTTGCGCCGTGTATCCCGGCTTCCTCATGACATTTTGCAAGAGGCCCATATGAAACGTTTTATGGATTAATCTAACTTAAGCGGGATCCGGCGCTGTGGAATGGGATTGTTGCTATAAAATCCCGACTGCGGTCCCTGGTCCCGGTCTTTTTTATAAGAAAGGCAGCAAAGATGCTAAGCAAATTCAAACGCAAACCTTTTATTCTGGTGCTGGCCGGCGTTTCGCTCTGTTCCATAGCGGCTTACTGCGCCAGTTCAAACGATACATTCTCCAGGGCAACATTACATTTCCGCGAGAAGTCCTACAACAAAAGCTACAGTCTGGCGCTGAAGTCTGCTTCAACGCCGGAGAGCTCCTTTCTGATGGCGGTCAGCGCCTACCGGTCCGGCAAGCTGGAGGAGTCCCTGCCGCTGCTGGAGCAGGCTGAAAAACAGCTGCCGCTGCTGGGGGACTATGCCGCGCTGTATCAGGCCGAGGCTTTGCTGAAGCTGGGCAGGCACGCTGAAGCCTCCACCAGGGCAGACGGAGTGATCAAAAATTATCCCGGCAGTCTGCTAATTCGCAAAGCGGAAAAGGTCAAGGTGGATACCTTTGTCGCTGCCGGCGATCACAACGGAGCGATCAAGGCTGGCCGCGCTTTCATTGAAAAGTATGCTTCCGGAGCTGATACGGTGGAGGTGCTTTATCATGCGGCGCTCAGTCGTGAACAAACCGGCGACAGAGAAGGGGCGGCCGTCATCTACCGCAGTATCTGGCTGAACAACCCTTTGTCGGCACAATCCGGCAAATCCATTGAACGTCTCAAGGCCTTGGAGGCAAAAGGCACAAGGATTGAAGCATTTTCCGCCGCGGAACTGATCCGGCGTTCAACCACGTTGTATGCATTGAACGAGTTCAGCCAGTCACTCAAGGTGGTGCAGGCCATTCCGCAGGCCGGCCAGCCTGCATCTGTACTGGACCAGATTCATCTGCGCAGCGGCCTGGTCTATTATCGCCTGAAAAACTGGAAGGCGGCAGACAGGGTGCTGGCCAGGGCTGTTGCCAGCAAATCCCCGGCGATCAGCTCCGAGGCACGTTTCTGGCGGGCCAGGGTGCTCGACCGGATGGAATTGGATGACCAGGCCTTTTCCATGTATGCTGATTTGACGGCAGAGGGGAAAAAACAGCTTTATGCAGACGATGCCCTGATGGATGCTGCCATGATGAAAAAGCACAATGGACGGTATGCCGAAGCGGCAGCCCTGTTTGAGAAAATGCCGGACAGGTTCCGTGAATCAAAGTTTGTTTCCCGGTCCAGGTGGGAGGCGGCCTGGTGCCGTTATCTGGCCGGCGAATACCAAACATCCGCAGCGTCCTTCAATCTCCTGAGTCAGGATCCGGAACACCGGGAGAGGGCGCTCTACTGGCTGGCCCGCTCACAGGAAAGAAGCGGCGGCAGCGCATCGGAGGCGGTTTTCAAGGCGTTGCTGGAAGAGTATCCGGCTGGTTTCTATGCGGCCTGGACCAGGGAGGCCAAAGGTATCAAGGATACACGCGAGTCCCTTCCTGCCAGTGGTTTGAAGATTAACGCACCGCTGCCGGCAGGCTTTGAAAAATCTGCTTTGCTTGCTGAGCTGGGGATGCAGAGCGAGGCCCGTCAGGAAGCGGCAGTGGCTGCGAAAAAGAAAAACGGCGGCAAGAAGGATATCTTCCCCGGGTTGGCCCGCCTGTATCTTGATATGTCCGACTATGGTTCCGCCATAAAACTGTTCCTGCAGAATCGTCCGGTTAAATGGGACAAGGCCAGTCTGCCACTCTGGACTGCCGGTTATCCCATGCCTTATGAACAACTGGTCCGGCAGCATACCACGGAAAACAACCTTTCAGCCGGGCTGATATATGCCCTGATGCGTGCGGAGAGCCATTTCAATCCGGTTGTTAAATCGCCGGTCGGCGCTGTGGGACTGATGCAGTTGATGCCTGCCACCGCCAAGGCCACCGCCAAAGAAAAAGGGCGTTTTGATGTCAGCCGTCTGGTGGTGCCGGAATATAATATCAAACTGGGCACCCGGCATTTTCGCGATCTGATGAACAGCTATCACGGAGATACCATCTACTGTGTGGCCGCCTATAATGCTGGTTCTGCGGCTGTTAACCGTTGGCGCAGGAGCATGAAGGGGTTGCAGCAGGACGAGTTTATTGAGAACATCCCCTATCAGGAAACCAGGGAGTATGTGAAGAAGGTGTATGCTTCGGCGGCCATATACAGGCAATTGTATGGTTTAAAGTGAAGATCGTTTGAACCGCTGAGACGCTGAAAACACAAGAGTGAAAACACTAAGGTTCAGTTGGTTGAAGACAGTGTAAATTTAAGGCCCCGATGGCATTTGCTATCAGGGCCTTTTTATTTGAATATGCGGCAGTTGCAGGTGCGTGTCAGATATGGATGGAGATCTGTGAGGTCAACTCCTTCTTCTCATCCATAGTCACTGGTGCAGACGTTTTTACCTCATGATCCTGAACCGGATCGGCTTCTGTTGACAGCTGCTGGGCCTGCTGCTCGGACTCATCTGCCATACCGGATGAGAGTGAGACTGTATCTTCCACTAGCGGGAAGGATCTGATTTCGGGGGGCGCCGACTTGGCATAGGCGGGATCCTGCTCTTTGGAGTACTGTTCAACCTGCCTGCGATAGGCGGCCTCCAGCGGTGTTTCCACATATTTTCTGGAGCGCAGTGTAAATGGCATGGCTGAACCGTATCACAAGCTTGAAGTTTTTTAAAGTCCAGGATGATGTATGTCGGATGTTTTGTTGTGGTGATTTTGTATTAGCTAAAGTCCCAGTTCCTTGTCGATCAGGATGATCTTGATGCGTCCTTTGGGATAGCACTTGTCGATAATGGACCAGCTGTTGCAGATGCGCTGGGGAGAGCTACAGTCGTGGCAGCGGCCGGTTTGGGCACAAGGGGTCTTGAGGTCGTGGCGTTTGGCGTTGAGCGGGGCGGCAATGTTTTTGACCCGGTGGACGGCACTTTCCAGGTCTGTTGCAATCTTGTTCCTGCCAATGAAGAGGGTGACTTTCTTGGGGCCGAAGGTGATGCCGCCGGTGCGGTTACCGATCATGTCCAGGTTGACCAGCCTGCCGTCGGCAGTCACAGCATTGGAACCGCTCAGAAACAGGTCGCACAGCAACGCCTGGCGTCTGCGTTCGATCAGTTCCTTCCAGGGGACATCCTTCTCAAAGGTCCTGATGATCTCGATACCGGCCAGCTGTTCCAGCTCCTTTAGGACGCCGGTAGCCTTCATGGTCAGGGAGTCGCCCCAGGAAACGGTTTTTACTGCAAGGCCGGGGAGTATCTGCTGCATGAAGATTTCACGGGCCTGGTCAGTATCAGTAGTGATAAAAACCTCAAAACCATTGCTGGTCAGGTTGTCGGCGCAGTGCTGTAACATCTCTGCATGGATGCTCATGGGGGCTTCCCGCTCTTTCATCTGGCTTACTGGATTATTGGCGCCGAGTTGCTTGTGCTCATGCCGGTCAGGTTGAAACTGATGGTAAAGGCCTGGTTGTCCGGCCGATCATAGACGCTCAGCACCACGCTCCAGCATTTGTGCCTGTATTCAGCGGAATAGACCGAGATGAGAAAGCCCGGTTTGTCAAAGGAGTAACGTGACCAGTAGCTGAAGCGCCAGGGTTGCAGCCTCTTGGTGGAAAGCCGCACCTCGGCGTATTCCACCGAGTTGGCAGGCAACTGGCTGTTGCTGTTCATGCGGTAGCCAATGTAGGCCATATCGCCGCGCTTGTTGTCGAACTCCAGGCCTGGCGTCACGCTGGACAGCTTGTTGTCATAGACGTTGTAGCGGGTGTCCAAGGTGAATCTGGCATAGGGGTTGATCAGGGTATCGCTCTCCAGGATCACGTCGGTAAAAGGTTTGTTCTGATCCACTAGAGAAAGCACGTCACGGCGGGTGCCGTTGATGCTGTACCCCTGATAGAGCCTGACCCTGGTGATCTCCCGGTAGTCGAAGGCATCACCCTTGACGAACTTTCCGCTGACCTGGTTGGTAACGCCGTAGTAGACGATATTCTGGTGGATCAGGCTGTCGTAGTAGTCATACTGGGGCAGCCGGGACTGATCCCGGTCCGGGGCATAGCGGTAGGATATCTCCGGGGTGATTTCATGACGGATCTTCTTCAGATTTTCACCGCCCAGGTCGTAGACCCTGCTCATGGATGTGTTCAGCTTGGCGCCGAACTCGGGCATGATGTTGCCGTCGGTGCTTTTTACGGTGGAGTCGCCCGGGATATGGGTGCTGTTGTAACCGCGGAACCAGGCGCCGGCATAGGCGGAGAAGTGCAGATAGCCGGGGATGCCGGTGGCCATGGTCAGGCGCGGAAAGGCCACGCCGCGTTGTCCCTGGACACCTTTTTCCCGGTAAAAGCTGGTAGCGGTAGAGTCCATATCAAAATAGAGCGGTGTATTGAAGACACGCTGGCGGACGGCAGCCATGCCCAGTTCCGGCAGATACTGCAGGGTGGTGGTGTTGCTGCTGACATAATAGTTCTGGCTGTATCTGGCGCTGGCGGTGAAGGCGTAATTTTCCGTAGTTTTTAACAGGTTGACCGAGCTTGTGCTGGACTGGCGGTTATAATCACCAATTTTCAGGGCGTATTCGCGCAGGAAGTCGCGGTCTGAGGTGATGTTAATGGATGAACGTAAATTCATGGTGTCGGAAAAACGTTCGTAATGGTTCTGTACCAGCTGACCGCGCCACCTGTTGCGCTGGGTGTCGTAGTTGATGTAACCGCCGAATGTGCCCAGGCTGTTCTTTTTACGTATATAGCGGTAGTTGGCGGCAAGGCCGGTGCCGCGGTTGCTCATGAAGTCAATGTCAAAGGTCAGATCCTTGTTGGGGGCAATATCCCAGTAGATCGGGATGTCCAGCTGAAACCCGCGCAGCTTTGAATAGCCGTACCTGGGCGGCAGCACGCCGGAGCGCTTTTCACGGCCCATCGGAAAGGCGATCCAGGGGATATAGAAGACCGGCACATCCTTGACGTAAAAGATCACATTCCTGCCGATGGCATAACCGGTGGGGTTGACCTGCATCTTCTGTGCCTTGAATTTCCAACTGGGCTCCGGGATATCGCAGGTGGTGAACTCGTTTTCGTGCAGCAGGATTTTGGTTTCGCTTTCGCGGATAAACTTCTTGGTGGTAATACTGGCGTTGTTCTGGGTCATGGCAATGGCGCTGTTGTCCATCTCCATGCGGTTGTTGTCGATGTCCAGGGTGGCGATATCGCCGTAGGTGACACTGCCTTCCTTCTCGATGACAACGCTGCCGGTGGCTACGATAAATCTGTTAGCCCTTGAATAAACGGCCTTTTCCGAGGTCATCGTGGTGCCCTGGTTGATGATGATGACATTGCCGGTGGCGGTGATGGTGTCATCGGCGTTGTTCTGGTCCATCCTGTCCGCTCTGATGACCACATCGTCCGGTCCCATCTGCGGACCGGCGGCTGGCTGGTCTGCTTTTGCGGCTGAATCCTTTGACGCGTCTTTTTCAGGGGTTTTGGGCGCAGTAGCTTCTGAATCAATGGCTACAGATTCAAAACGGTTTTGGAAGTTATCGCCAATGTCGGCAAAAACCGCCGGTGGAGGCAGCAGCGCCAGGCAGATCATCAAAAACAGCATTGCAAAATAGGTGCGTATCATCAGGTGGCGTTTCTAACCTCTGATCCCTTTGTATTCAGTTCCGCTGAGCAGGGCCTTGGCCTCTCCCACGGTAAACAGCGAGCCGCAGACCAGTATCAGGTCTTCGGGCCCGGCATCTGATCTGGCAGCGGCAATCCCGGCGGCAACACTGCCGCAAGCTGTGGAGCGCATGCCCAGCTCAGTCGTTTTCTCTGCCAGCTGGTGAGCCTCCATGGCCCGTTCCACAGCGGGTGAAACGCAGTAGACCCGGTCTGCCATGGCGGCCAGCGGCGAAAGTATTGCGGTAACATCCTTGTCTGCCATGATACCGGTCACTACCTGCAATCGCCTGTAGTTGTAATCCTTTAGCGCCAGGCTGAGCGCCTCGGCGCCGGCCGGATTGTGGGCGCCGTCCAGCAGCAGCGGCGGGCGGCCTTTGATCAACTCCATCCGGCCGGGCCAGCGGGCCTTGCTGATGCCGTGCATAAACGCCTCAGGCGCTACTGTGACGCCTTTGCCGTTTAGCAGTTCGGCAGCAGCGAGCGCTACGGCGGCGTTCTGCGACTGGTACGAACCGGGGATGCCTGGTTTCAAATTTACCATATTAGCATGAATTCCATTGTAATCAAGCAGTCTGTGCGGGTTCCATGCTGCGCTGAAATCCCTGTCGGCCAAGAATAATGGTGTGTTCTGCTCCCGGCAATTTCTGCTGATCTCTTTCAGGGCGCTTTCGTGCTGCAGTGCGCTGACCACTACAGTTTTCGGCTTGATGATGCCGGCCTTCTCCGCTGCGATCTCTGCAGCTGTGCTGCCCAGATAATCACTGTGATCGATGGATATGGGGGTGATCAGTGTCATCAGGCTAGGCAGAATGGCGGTCGCGTCTGAGCGACCGCCCATGCCGGCTTCCATGACAGCGATCTCGATGCCGGTTTCGGCAAATAACACGGCCGCCAGGGCGGTGACCACTTCAAAAAAGGTCGCGTCTTCCGGGGCTTGTTCCAGCACGTGGTAAAGTGCGGACTCCAGTTGCTGTGTGGGGATGTCTTGTTCGTTGATGCGGAAGCGCTCATTGAAATGGACCAGGTGCGGCGAGGTGAACAGGGCGGTACGGTGGCCGGCGCAGGTCAGGATGGAAGAGAGGAAGGCCGAGGTGGAACCCTTGCCGTTTGTGCCGACCACATGGATGCTTTTGAACGAAAGATGGGGATTGCCCAGGCGCTCGAGCAGGGCGGTTACCCTGTCGAGTCCTGGGCGTATGCCGAAACGTCGGCGGGCATACAGTTGTTCAATCAGTTGGTCAAGCGGCATTCAGGGCATCACTGTGGCTGAGTATTTTCAGGATTGATGCAAGTTTTTCGCGCATTTCCGTACGGGGGGTGATCAGGTCGATCATACCGTGCTCCAGCAGATATTCTGCCCGCTGGAATCCCTCCGGCAGTTTCTGGCGGATGGTCTGCTCGATGACGCGCGGTCCTGCAAAACCGATCAGCGCCTTCGGTTCGGCAATGTTCAGGTCCCCCAGCATGGCGAAGCTAGCGGTTACGCCGCCGGTGGTCGGGTCGGTCAGGATGGAGATGTAGGGTAGACCCGCCTGTTTCAATTTTGCCAGTGCCGCCGATGTTTTGGCCATCTGCATCAGGGAAAGGATGCTTTCCTGCATGCGGGCGCCGCCGGAGGCCGAGAAGATGATCACCGGCTGTTTTTTATCAATGCCCCTCTCAATGGAGCGGGTGATCTTTTCTCCGACAACACTGCCCATGCTACCGCCCATGAAGGAAAAATCAAAGATGGCTATTTGCACCGCTGTACCGCCGATTGCACCTTCAACACATATCACCGCATCTTTTGAACCACCGCCCTTTGCAACGGCTCCTTCGATGCGCTCCTTGTAGCTTTTTGAGTCATTGAACTGCAGGAAGTCAACGGACGTCATGCCGGCATCGTATTCAGTCCATTGTGCGCCATCCAGTAGTGCGGCCAGACGCTTGCGTACGGCAATCCGGTAATGGTGCCCGCACCTGGGGCAGACATTCTGATTTTCCTCCACATCCTTGTTGAGCAGGGTGGCTGAACACCCTTTACACTTGATCCACATGCCATCCGGGACCTTCACTTTTTTGCCGGAACTTTTGTCAATGCCGGCTTTTGCCTTGTTGAACCAACTCATTTGCAATCCTCTCACTATTGGTATGCTGCTTCTCACTAAAACACTTTTTGCATGGAACTGACGATATGCTTCCGCTATTGCTAAAACTCAGTCGATGGCCTGTTTGAGCGAACGCACAAATGTCAGCAGTTCGCGCTTCAACTCGTCACCGCAATATCTTTCAAACAGTTTGACAATGGCGCTGCCGACGACTACACCGTCTGCCAGTGGCGCAATTTCGGCGGCCTGCTGCGGGGTTGAGATGCCGAATCCGGCAACCAGCGGCAGATTGACCGTCTCTTTTACCTTGTTCAGTTCTTCTCTTAGGGTGGCGGAGATGCTCTGGCGCTCTCCTGTAACGCCGGTGACGGTAACGTAATAGAGAAAACCGCTGCCCATGCCGGCGACCTTGTCGATGCGGTTCTGATTAGAGGTGGGGGTGAGCAGGAAGATAGTATTCAGTCCATACTGGTTGGCTGACTTGCGGAAGGCGGCAGCCTCTTCCGGAGGCATGTCCACCAGCAGTACGCCATCCACCCCGGCGGAGGCGGCATCGCGGGCAAAATTATCATAACCGTAAGCGAAGATCGGGTTGAGGTAACCCATCAGCACCAGTGGAATTTGGCTTTTAGTTCTGACATTGCGGACGCATCGCAAAATTCCCTGCAACGTGGTTCCTGACGCCAAGGCGCGTTCGGTGGCAAGCTGGATGGTCGGGCCGTCCGCCATGGGGTCGGAAAATGGCATGCCCAGTTCGATGATATCGGCACCGCCTTCTTCCAGCAGGTGGATCATGGCCTCTGTTGTTGCGAGGTCGGGATCGCCGGCTGTAATGAATGTGACCAGCGCCTTGCTGTTTTTGTGTCTAAGTTGTTCAAAACGTTCTGCAATTCGGTTCATGTTGGTTGGATCCTTGTCTCATGCTGAATAGCTGTTTTTAAAGAACGGCTGCCTCAAATATTCAGCTATAAATAGCAGAAGTAGTGGCGAGTTGCATCACTAAATCCGGACTGTGCTGACATTACCTTCTTTCTGGTCAGGCGCAATATAAAACGTCCCGCGCCCTGCACCACTTTCAACGTTGCGATCCGGCAGGGCTGAAAGTTCCTGGCAGGTGTTTGCCAGGGTTTTGCAGTTGTATTTCAGTTGCTGGGTCAGGTTAAAGGCTTTTAGGGTGTTTTCTGCCGTCAGCGCAGCAAAATTGCTGTGAGCGCGAGATGAAGAACAGGCGAACATGATCAAGTCATGTACCCTCTCGGCGTAGGCGGCAATCAGCTCGACCTGCTGGATGTTGTCCGACGAGGATTCAAGCAGGCTCTGCAGCAGAGATTCAAGCTTTAGCCGTGCGCTCTCTTCAGAGCTTGCGGGGTGTCGCATAGTGTCTGTCAGCGCGGTCAATTGCTGCCTCGCCCTTTGCATGGATATCGCCAGTTCATCAATGGCGGAACCGATGTCTGCGGCAGCTTCGTCCATTCTTTCAGCATGGATGGACATGTCGTCGATGCCTTCAGCAATCTGCAGCGAGGAAACGGTTTTTTCCGAAATGTGGCCTAAAATCTCGTCGATGTTTTCTGACAGCGCTTTGACGGTCTTGATCAGCCTGTCTGCAATGCCGGCGTAGTCTGCGTCCGGCTGTCGGGGGCATCCTAGTGCGATTAACGGTGCATATATTATCTGATCCTGGTATGAAGCTGGTTTCGCAGACAGGTGAGTTTCGTGCTGTTTCTGATGGTCTGGCAGCAACGGGGCGACTGCGGGAACTCCCTCAGGCAATGGCTTGGGATGGGCATGGTAAAACAGGAGGCACAAGGCTGACATGCCGGCTACAATTGCGGCGACCAGTCCGGCAAGCATCAAGTTTATATCGCCAGCAGGCACGATGCCCTGTTCGGTCTGCTCTATACCCTCTCGGAGTTCAGCTGAAAGCCGTGCCAGTCCCTTGTCCATAATGGTCAGCCGCTGCGCCTGAATACCGGTCGTTAAATAATTGACCTTGATGATATTGCTCTGTTTGGCGGCCGGAACAATCTCTTCCAACAGGGTTTTTTTGTACTCTTTCCAGACCGTGTCAGATTTGACCGCGGCTGTGTGGCTGTCTTCAGTGGAAAGCAGTGCGGGCAGCCCTGACAGGCGTTGGTCCGTCTGTGTGGTGAGCGATTTCAGTTTTTCCAGCCCTGCCTCATGGTCTGTGGCAAGGTGGCTTACCGTGTTTTCGATCTGGAATAGAGTGGACCTGATGAGGGCAATCTGTTCGATTGTGGTTGCAGATGTGCGGAGTGTTGAATAGGAACTGCCGCCGATGAGGTTGTTGTTCAGGACATAGATACAGATTGAGGTGGCGGCAGCAATAGCGACAATCATCGCAGCGGCAATGTATTTAAGGCGTTTGGGCAAGGCGGCGGTTTTTGGGCTATGTCCTGAAAGAGAAAGCATTTGAGGACGGCTTCTCCGGATAATTGAAATGATTTGATATGTTAGAACCGGCGGCGAATATGGCGAGGTGTGTCCGGTATGCAAGCCCTGCATGAAACGCGAAAAATATATCAGGCGCCAGCGGCTATGGCAAGCTGAATACCTGCCAGGATCCAGTTAATCCCTGGATAAACTGAAGAGATTGCGCAATTTTTTAATGTAATAGTCGGGGCGATACTTTTCCGGCACGGCAAAGGTATCTTCTTTTTCGACCGGCACGTCTACTGTGCCCACAGGCGTATCCATCTTGAGTGTGGCATTAAGCTGGTAGGGGATACGGCCCAGATCTGGCTGAGCCTTGACCACCTCAATGAAGTCATCAAATTTTATGCGGGCTGGCAGTGTCATGACCGTTTCCTTGCCGGAGGGGATGATCAGTTTTTCCACAGAACTGCCGCTGGCAAAGGGACGGGCGGCCAGTTTGAGATCATACCTGTAGCTCAGCATTGAAAGATCGAAAGGGTTTTGATTGGAAATGGCCAGGCGGCATTCGATGTCGACACCGTCACGATCCACTTTTTTGATCTCGGTCTGTTTAAGGCTTACCTGTGGGGTTTTGAATATGACAGAGCAGCCTGCCGGCAGCACGGTGAGTGCTGCCAGCAGCATGCAGGTGATTACTTTGTTCATTGGGTTCTTGTCTCGGGATCGCCCATGGCCAGACGGTCCGTATGTCTTTCAAGTTCGTCCAGCATTTCTACCCTGATTTTCTGAAGTTTGCGCAGGTACTGATCGGCCTGTGGTCCTTGGCCGCAGTACAGCTTCTTGGCGCGCTCCAGGTTGCCCTGAGCCATCTCCAGTTTGGTGTAAAGCTCTCTGACGGCGGCTTCGGCGCACTTTTCATCATTTACCATATCTTTGGTTGAATAACCGTGGCTTTTGGCCCTGGAAGGCATCAACTGCCAAACACCCAATGCACCCTTGTTTGATACTGCGGCGCCGGACAGTTTGTGACCTCCTGTTTCCGCAAGAGCGATTTCCGCCAGGTCAAAGGGGAGAAAAGGTGTGCCGAGTGTCTTGGTGAAACAGAGTGCTGCCAGTTGGCGGGCTCTTTCGGGGGTAGTGTGGCGTCTGAACATTACTTCGATTGCTGCCACCTGGCGTTTGCGCTCGCTCATGGAGATGCCCTTCTCCAGAAGGCTCTTGATTTCGCGATCCAGAGAGGTTTCAGAGGATACGGTGGCTGTCATGGTCTGCTCGGCTTTTTTGACGGGTGCGTTTTCGCACGCTGCAAGCAGCAGCAGAAATGGCATAAATAAAAATAGTTTTCTCATAATTTGGTTTGGGGGTGGTTGTGTCGGCTTTGCCGGACCAGCATCTAGTGCTTGCGGTAACAGTGGTTTAATCCGGCTGGATACTCCTTTCGTGTGATTTTACCCCTGAAAATGCCAAAGTCCCGGTTGTCCGAGACTTTGGTTAGGGGCATTAAGGTTGAAAAGCTTATACCGCACCTTAGCTTATTTGTCAAGTTTATGGGGTAAAGAAGTTATTAAATCAAATAGTTATGGCGAATTTGTGATGTGTTTTACTGTTTTCAGTATGCCTCCGGATTATCGACTACATCCTGATCGCTTACCCGGCCCCTGAAGATGCGGTAGACCCAGATCTTGTAGGCAATAACCACAGGCAGGAAGACAACGGCTACAATGGTCATGATTTCAAGGGTGTAAGTGCTGGAGGATGAGTTGAAGATGGTCAGGCTCGATGACGGGGCAATGCTGGACGGAATCAGGCAAGGGAACAGTCCGGCAATGCCGGTAAAGCAGATAAAGAATATAGCGATGCAGGAGGCCGCAAAGGCCTTGTGGTACTGTGCCTTGCCGATAAACAGCCTGATAGCCAGCAGTGCGCTGACGGCGGCCAGTGGTATGGGCAGTAGCAGCGGTACTTGTATAAAGTTGTCATAAAGCCGGGTGGCAGGATAGCTGGCGGCCAGGAACAGGGCAGCAACAGCCATAAGCGGCAGCCAGAGCTTGCTTGCCATGACAGCGGCACGCTCCGAGAGATTTCCAGTGGTCTTGATGTTTGCGTAAAGTGTGCCATGCATGGCGAACAGCATCACAAACAGCAGGCCGGTGAGCAGCCCGTAGGGGTTAAGCAGCGTCAGCAGGGAACCGTCATATTCAAAAACTGCGGTGGCAAAGTCATTGCGCATGGGCAGTCCTTTGAAGATGTTGCCAAAGGCCACCCCAAACAGAAATGAGGGGAGCAGGCTGGATATGACGATAGCCTTGTCCCAGGCGGTTTGCCAGGTCTGTGCATCAACCTTGCCCCGGAACTCAAAGCAGACTCCGCGTACCACCAGTGCGAAGAGCAGCAGCAAAAGTGCCGTGTACAGGTTACTGAACATCAGCGCATAGGTGGTCGGGAAGGCGGCAAAGGTGGCCCCGCCGGCAGTGATCAGCCAGACCTCGTTGCCGTCCCAGACCGGGCCGACTGTATGGATCAGGATGCGTTTTTCGGCATCGCTGCGGGCCAGCAGGGGGGACATGAATCCGGTACCGAAGACAAAACCGTCCAGCATGAAATAAATCGCCCACAAAAGTCCCCACAGGATGAACCAGGTGATCTGCAGTTCCATGGTCAGTTCCTCCTTTGCGGACTTGTTTGTCCGTCAGACAGCTGTTGCGGCCCTTTTCTGGCGTATTTGGCAAGCAGGAAGAAATCCAGCGCGCCCAGGGCACTGTAGAGCACGGTAAAACCGGCCAGGGAGAATATTACCTGGGCAGGCGTGATATTGCGCGATACGGCATCGGCGGTTTTAAGCACACCGTAGACGATCCAGGGCTGGCGGCCCATTTCTGAAACTATCCAGCCCAGCTGATTGGCCAGATAGGGCAGGGGGATGGAGAATAGCAGCAGGGTCAGGAACCAGCGTTGCATTTCCAGGGTGCCTTTTGATGTAAAATACAAAGCCAGCAGGCAGGCCAGGATGAAATAGCCACCCAGGGCCACCATGGCCCTGAAACTGAGAAACACCGGTAGCAGCGGCGGCCGCAATGCCGGTGGAAACTCTTTCAGCCCTTTGACCTCCGCGGCAGTATCCTTGAATGCCAGAAAACTCAATGCGCCCGGTACACTCAGAGCTTCGATGCTGTTTTTCTCGTTGGCCGTATCCGGTAAAAGCAGCAGGTGCATGGCCGCGTTGGAGCGGGTTTCCCAAACCAATTCCATGGCAGCGAACTTGGCTGGCTGTACCTTGGCCGTATTAGACGCCAGCAGATCGCCCATAAACGCCACTAAAAGCGTGGAGGCCAGGCCGAATAAGGCGGCCTGTCTGAACGACCGCTGGAAAAATACCATCTCGTTTTTGCGCAGGATATGCCAGGCAGAGATGCCCAGTACAAAGAAGGCGGCCACGGTGTAGCCGGAAACGATCTGGTGGCCGAACATCAGCAGGCCGGTGGGATTGGTGACCATGGCCCAGAAGTCAACCATCTCGGCGCGGTTGTTGCGGATGACATAGCCGACCGGGTGCTGCATCCAGCCGTTGGCCAGGATGATCCACAAGCCGGAGAGATTGGTGGCAATTGCCACCAGCCAGATGGCAACGGCATGCATGGTTTTGGAAACCTTGTTCCAACCGAACAGCCAGACGCCGATGAATACGGATTCCAGAAAAAAGGATACGGTGGCTTCGATGGCCAGCGGTGCGCCGAAGATATCGCCCACGTAGCGCGAGTATTCCGCCCAGTTCATGCCGAACTGGAACTCCATGGTTATGCCGGTGACAACCCCGAGAGCGAAGTTGATCAGGAACAGTTTGCCCCAGAATCTGGTCATGCGCAGCCAGGTCTCATCACCTGTCATGACATATCGCGTTTCCATCCAGGCAACCATGATGGAGAGCCCCAGGGTCAACGGGACAAAGAGGAAATGGAACATGCAGGTGACTGCGAACTGGAGTCTGCTGAGCAACAGGACGTCCATGGGGCCTCCGGTCATTTGTCAGGTCATTGAAAAACTACTGCTAAGAAACGTCTGCAGTGTTGCGATGGTCACTGTAGTCTCGGCTAAATATCTGTTATGCCGCCTCTGACGGTGCGTGCGGCTGGCTGATCACTGATTGCGGGGGGAAGGGTTTTCTGCTTTTGTTGCCAGATCCTGCAGGGTTACATTACCGAGGATGTCCCTGATCTGTTGCTGGACTTTAAGCCAGACCGGATGCACCTGGCAGAAACTGCTGCGTTCACATTCGCCAAGACCGCTTACACAACGGTTGGGGATGACAGGACCATCCACCGCCTCGACCACCTCAAGCAGCGTGATCTTGTCTGCCGGGCGGCCCAGCATGAAACCGCCGCCGGTACCACGGTAGGATCTTACCAGGCCGATTTTGCTGAACTGCTGGAATATCTTGGCCAGAAATGTCTGCGGAACATCCACGGCCTCGGCAATCTCGCTCAGCAGACAAACCTTGTCGGCCGGTCTGGAAGCCAGAAAGACGATACCGCGCACAGCATATTCACCCTTGCGTGTCAGTTCCATCATAGCAAAACCCCTAATAAGACATTTTAAGTCTTTTTAGGGTTTTTTGTTGCTTCTGTCAATTAAAAAACTGTGAAACAGAAAAGATCACGTTTGGCGGCACAAAATGTCTGCGATTATCTTGATTTCGCGCTAACGATCCAGGATATCCCTGATCTTTACCAGCAAATCATGTGGTTTGACCGGTTTCATAATGAATTCGAAACTGTGTTCCAGATTGCCCTGGCGCTGGATAATATCAGGGGCATAACCGCTGCAGAAAAGCCCCCGTATATCCGGATTCATTCGCGTAATTTCTTCATAGACAATCTTTCCGCTTTTCTGGGGCATGATCATGTCCAGGATGACCAGTTGAATCTGATCCTGATGCTCCCGGAATTTTTCAATTGCATCGGCACCGTCTGTTGCCATGATCACCTTGTAGCCGAAATGTGTCAGGATATTTTCCATCAGCTCCCTTACCGGCGCCTCGTCCTCAGCGATCAGGATCGTCTCGTTGCCGCTGGGCGGTGTGTTGGAAATCAGCGTGTCATGATCATGTTCTTCACAGGATGCTGCAGAGGGGATGAACATTTGGAAGGTGGTGCCAACTTCCGGTTCACTGTAGACATTGATATATCCGTTATGCTGTTTGATAATGCCGTAGACCATGGCCAGCCCCAGCCCGGTACCCTTGCCAGTTTCTTTGGTAGTGAAGAAGGGTTCGAAAATCTTCTTTCGGGTTTCAGTGTCCATGCCTTTTCCGGTGTCGGAAACTGTGATGACGGCATACATGCCGGGCTCGCAGAAACCATGGGCATTTACAAAATGCTCATCAATATTCTCGAGCTTGGTGGTGATGGCCAGCATGCCGCCATGGGGCATGGCGTCACGGGCATTGGTGGACATGTTCAGCAGCACCTGTTCAATCTGGCCGCTGTCTGCAAAGACAGGAAGTGGATCGTCGTTGAGGTTGATCTTCAGCTGGATATCCTCGCCGATCAGGTTTGTAAGCAGTTTGCCCACGTTGGCAACAATGCTGTTCAGGTTTTGGGTGCGTTTGATCATGATCTGCTTGCGGCTGAAGGCCAGCAGGCTATGGGTCAGGTTGGAAGCCTTTTTGGCAGCGGTCAGGATGTTGTCCATCATCCTGGCCTCTGACTCCGGCATTTTCAGTTTCATCTGCAGCAGGCTGGCAAAACCGATGATAACGCTGAGCACATTGTTGAAATCATGGGCCAGGCCGCCTGCCAGCTGACCGATGGACTCCATCTTCTGAGACTGCAGCAGCTTGGACTCCAGCTCCCTTTGTTCAGTAATGTCGTTGGCAATGCCCAAAAATCCGGTGATTTCTCCAGCAGGATTGTGAATAGCGGTAGCGGTCAGCAGTACCAGCAGTTGTTTGCCATCCTTGCACAGATAGGTCCACTCTCTTCTGTCTGAACCATGAGATTTTATCAGCTCAATGAAGACATCAAAACCATCCAGTGGCCTCCCGGTCTCTTTGCCAAGCTCCGCTCCCCGTTCTTTAATTTCCGCTGGCAGGTGCAGGATAATTGAGGAAAACTTGCCGACAACCTCTTCCTCGGCATAACCGAGCATCTTCTCGGCACCCTTGTTGAAGATGGTGATCATCCCTTCTCTGTCAGTGGCGATGATGGCAACTTCCGTGGCGGCATCCAGAACAGCCTGGAGCTGCATATTGGCCGCAGCCAGGGTAGACTTGGTCTGTTCCAGCTCCCTTAGTCGCTGCTGCAGTTCCGGATAGTAGCTTTTGCGGGACGAGTGTGCGCCCAGGCCGATGATCTGTGCCCTGCGCTGTTCCCACTCGTCATGTTCATCATGCGGCGTTTGCATATATCCCCTCAATGTCCTGCTGTGTGGGCCGGCGCGGATTGGTGACCATACAGGCGTCTTTCATGGCTTTGGCGGCCAGCGAAGGAATGATCTGGTCGCTTACCCCGGCTTCACGTATGGACCTGGTGATGCCGGCCCTGATGCGCATGCTGCGGATGCAGCCGGTCAGCGCCTCCAGGCAGGAGTCGTCAGGCATGTTGGACATATCCAGTTCCAGCGCGCCAGCTATATCTCTGTAGCGTTCCGCGGCGTCCGGGAAATTATATCTGATGACATGTTCCAGCAGCAAGGCGTTACATTCGCCGTGTGGCAGGTCAAGCAGCCCTCCCAGACTGTGCGCCATAGCATGTACCGCACCCAGGCTGGCATTGGAGAAGGCCAGCCCGGCCTCCAAGCTGGCCAGCATCATACCGTCCCTGTACTCAAGGTTTTGCGGTTCTTCAATGGCACTGTGCAGGTGGGCACTAACCAGCCTGATGGCCTGCAGGGCATGCAGATCGGTAAGTGGGGAGCTGGCATTGGAAACATAGGCCTCCACGGCATGGGTCAAGGCATCCATGCCGGTGCAGGCGGTCAGGTAGGGGGGCATGCTGGTGGTCGTCTGCGGGTCTATCAGCGCCACATCCGGCACGGTGGATTTGCTGACAATGGCGATTTTTACCTTTTCGTAGGTATTGTTGATGATGGCAAACTGGGAGACATCCGCGGAAGTGCCGGCCGTGGTGGGTATGCAGATCAAGGGAGGCATGGGGAAGATCACCTTGTCCACCCCTTCCACTTCCAGAATATGGCAGTGGTTGGTGGCCACAATGGCGATGCCTTTGGCACAATCCATGGGGCTGCCCCCGCCGACAGTCACAATGGCGTCGCACATGGCTGTTCGATATAATTCAGCGCCGGCCATCACTTCGTGGTCACGTGGATTGGGTGATACATCCGAAAAAACTACAGAGTCTATGCCGGCTTCCCGCAGACTCTCTGTAACCTTGTCGGCCCATCCGGCAGCAATCACACCTTTATCGGTGACAATCAGCACCCGGTCGGCTTCATAGGTTCTGGCATACTGCCCTGCCAGACCGAGGGCGCCAATGCCGTAGACAATCTCAGGATTGACGAATTTTCTGATGGTGTGTTTTGACATGTGTGCCGCCTCCCCACGCATAACGCTGCCCCAATATGCATTCTGGATGTACCAGAAAAGCCTGGTACTGCTGTTTATGAATTTATACCACATTTTTGCATTTGTGCTTTGCAGCCGGTACGTGCATATTAGCTGAAAATCGCGTAAAGTGCAGGCGTAGTTTTAAACTGTATTTCAATGTGTTGTTATCTGGAGAGGGTGATTATGAAAACCGAAATCCGCCGTAAAGAACGGATCATGAACAGTACGGCTGAAATGGAACTGTTGCTGAAAACAGCCGCGGTGGGCAGGATGGCGCTTTCAACTCCGCAGGGGCCGTATCTGGTAGCGCTTAATCATCTATACCTGGATGGAGACATCTATTTTCACAGCGCTATGCAGGGGCGCAAGGTCGAGGCGTTGCAACTTGATCCGCGTGTCTGTTTCATGGTGGATGAGGTTGGCCCTCAGGTGACCTGGGAAAAAGGTTGCGGCATCAGCCAGATTTATCGTAGTGTTATCTGCTTCGGCCGGGCGGAATTTGTTGAGGATGCCGCCGAAAAACAGCGTATCCTGCAGGCGATGGTGACTAAACTGGTACCGGCCGGTTTTGCATACAGGCCTTTGAATGCAGAGAATATTGCCAGAACAACTATTGTCCGGATCGTTGTGGAAGAAATGACCGGCAAGGAGAATCCGCTGTCATCGTTTCATACTGTGCTGAAGCACAGTTAGTCCTGCCAGGAGTTCGGGGCAGCATAAGGCAGTAACAGCAACACAGTCGCAAGCAAGGAGAGCAGGCTGGTTCAGGTATGATCAAACCAGCCGGCTCTCTTTTTGTTTCCGTCCTGAAAGGTGGCTTTTCTCCCTTGGCTTTGTCAACCTTCGGGTTTTGCTTGTGCGACGTACTCATGTGTACGTCTCCGCGCAAATCCTTGTTTTCCTTGCCAAGAGAAAAAAATCCCCGCTTTCAGAATCGGAAACAAAGTGCAGGTGTATCAAGTATCGAAATAGGAGAAATAGAACAGTATGGATGTGGTTTTCGGCATAGATTTCGGCACTACCAATTCTGCCCTGGCGATCTACCGTGCAGGGGGTGTGGAGGTGGTCGCGGCGGATCCGGAGGCGGAGACGGCCGAACTGATGCGTTCGGTGCTTTATTTTAACGAAGAGCATGAAGTTTTTTGCGGCGAACAGGCGATCCTGCAGTATGTGGAAGACAGGGGCGCTGGCCGCTTCATGCAGTCCATCAAGACCTTTCTGCCCAATGTAAGTTTCAACGGCACGGAAATCTTCGGCCGCCGCTATACCATTGTTGACCTGGTGGCCATCATCCTGCGCCGGCTGAAGGCGCGAGGAGAGGCCATTGTCGGCAAAAAGGTGGACAACGTGGTGCTGGGACGTCCGGTTGTCTTTTCCACTGATGCGGACAAGGATAGGCTGGCCCAGCAGCGTCTGGAACAGGCGGCCCACAAGGCCGGCTTCAAAAAGATCTGGTTTCAGTACGAACCGGTTGCGGCGGCGTTGGCCTTTGAAAAGAGCCTGGCCCCTGGTGAACAGAAAACCGTGCTGATCGGGGATTTCGGTGGCGGTACCTCAGATTTTACCGTTATTCGGTTTAAAGGGGGGGCAGATTCCAGCCAGGACAGGCGCGAGGATGTGCTTTCCATCGGTGGTGTCTACGTGGCCGGTGACAAGCTGGATTCACAGATCATGTGGGACAAGCTGGCCTGCTATTTTGGACGGGATGCCAGATACAAGGTGATGGGCAAGGACAGCTGGGTTAATGTGCCCAGAAGTCTGGTTTATACCCTGGCCCAGTGGCATCGTATACCGCTTTTGCGGGCGCGGGCGACCCGTGAGCAGATCCGTCTGATCAAGAGCACCACTGACAATCGTGATGCCATTGAAAACCTGGGAAACATCATAGACGACAATTATGGTTTTTTCCTGTTTCAGGCCATTGAACGGATGAAGTGCCACCTGTCCGGGGAGCAGCAGGCCTGCATCTGTTTTAGCGAGCGCAATCTGCACCTGGATGAGCCGGTGACGCGGATGGAGTTTGAGCAGATCAATGCAGAAAACTTTGAGCAGATCAGCGGCTGCGTGGACAAGGTGATTGCCGATGCCGGCGTTGAACGAGATGCTGTGGACATGGTTTATCTTACCGGCGGAACGTCGCGTATCCCGCTGATTCGGCAGATGTTTGTTGATCGCTTTGGAGAAGAGAAGCTGCGGCACGGCAGCGCCTTCACCAGCGTGGTCAAGGGGTTGGGCGAAAGCGTGCCTTTGCTGTCAGTCCAATGATCACAACTGGCTGGGAAGCCTGATTGGAGAAGCGACTGTTACCTGGCGGACATGGCGTCTCTGATGGCGTTGTTCAGCGTGTGTATGTTGAAAGGTTTGGGAAGGAAGTGTACATGACCTTTGGGGATCCCTCTCAACGAAATGGTTTCTGAGGTGTAGCCGGAAATAAACAGTACTTTCATGTCTGGCCTTGTAACCAGAATGGTGTCAATCATCTGTTTGCCGTCCATACCTGGCATGACAACATCCGTGACGATGATATCTATAATCTGCCTTCCGGACTGACATATTTCAATGGCCTGTTGCGGGGTGCCGGCTTCGAAGACCTGATAGCCCAGTTCTTGCAGCATGGCGCAGGTGATGGAGCGGACGGACGGTTCGTCTTCAACCAGCAAGACGGTGCCGGTGCCTTTGGTATTTGTGGCTTCCGCGGTGTGTTCCGCTATATCATCCGGCTCGATATAGGGCAGATAAATCCGAAACGTGGTGCCCTCATTTTTTCTGCTGTCCAGATCAATAAACCCCTTGTTCTGCGTAACAATGCCGTAGATGGTTGCCAACCCCAGGCCGGTGCCTTTGCCAACAGGTTTTGTGGTATAGAACGGCTCGAATATGTGCTGCTGTGTTGCTTCATCCATGCCGCAGCCATTATCGCTAAAGGCCAGCATGACATATTGCCCTGGTGTGGCATCCAGATACTTTTTGCAGCGCTCTTCGCCTATCACGACATTTTCTGTAACGATTTTCAGCACCCCGCCTTTGTCCATGGCATCTCTGGCATTGACGGACAGGTTCATGATGATCTGGTCCAGCTGGGTGGGATCAATGCATGTAAACCATAGCTCATCGGCCAGTTCTGTGATCAGCAGAATATCCTCTCCAATCAGCCTTGGCAGGGTTTTGGCGGTTTCAGCAACTTTTGAGTTGATATTGATGATCCTGGGCACAATGTTCTGTTTCTGGAAAATGCCAGCAGTTGTGCAGTGATGTCACGGGAGTGCTCTGCCGCTTTGATAATCTCATTCAGGTCATGGTAGTTTCTGTCAGCGGTGTCGAACCTCATTTTCATGATTTCAGCATAACCGAGGATTACGGTAAGCTTGTTGTTGAAATCATGGGCGACTCCTCCTGCCAGACGTCCAATGGATTCCAGTTTTTGGGCTTGTTGCAGTTTTGCTTCCAGCATTCTCTGTTCCGTGACATCGATGCCCAAAGAGATGGTGCCAGTAATGTTACCGTTTTCATAAAGCGGGCTGTTGTGCCATGAGATGGTTTTCTTTTCGCCCTGTTTGGTAATGATCTGGTTTTCATAGTTGCCGGAAATAGCATTGCCCCTGACTTTCTCAAGTTCTTTGCATACCTCCTTTTTTACTTCATCGGACAGCAGCAGTTCTAAGCCGTTTTTACCTTCAATCTCGGGCAAAGCGTATCCGGTCAGTTCTTCCGCTCTGTGATTCATTAGTGTTACGTTACCGGCGGTATCAAGTCCAACAATGATGATGTTGGCAACATTGATCAAGTTTTCGGCATACTCTTTGGCTTTTAGCAGATCCTGCTCCCGTTTTTTAAGCGAACGCCCCATGTCCTGCAGGCTGTCGGACAGCTGCTGGATCTCAAGGATATCTGATTCAACCCAGTTTTCAGCCTGCTGAAGGCTGCCTATCCTTCGGGCATTATCAGCCAGATTCCCAAACCGGGCCGCCATATTGCCGGCCATGCGCATGGACAACAATATGCCGCTGACAGTTGACAACAGGAAGATTGAAATGGCAATCCCTGCTGTGGTTTTGGTGGTCTTGTAAGCGTCCTCCGTGGGTTGGGCCGCCAAAACAACCCAGTTGACGCTTGGGATGTTGACAGCGCTGCCGATCATCTCGCGATTGTCAAAGGTAAAATGCCCGGCATGGGCCTGTCTTTTGGTCAGTGAAGCCCTGATAAAAGGTATGTTGCTGATGTTTAGCTGCTGTGCGGTGAAACGGCCGTCCTGGTCGGCGATGATCTGACCGCGGTTGTCAATAACCAGTATCTGCATGGAGCCGGCATTGCTGATCTGTTTTAAAAAAACCGACAATTCTGCCAACTGCACCTCGGCTATAACCACCATATGTGCTGTAGGGGCGGCTACAGCCACGGATATGCCGCCTCCAATGCTGGATAGAAACGTGTCGGACCAGGTCAGGGATTGTTTGTTTATAGCAGTCTGGAAAATCTGATTGCGAGACAGGTCGATCTGCATCAGTTCCTGCTGCTGTTGCCGGTTTTTGACGGATAGGGCAACAGCGGTTACCTTCCCGCTTGTGTCGGCAGCATAGATGGTGCTGATCGTGTTTGTGGCGTCCATCTGGGCCTGCAGCAGATTGAGGAAGCTGTTGCTGGAAAGGTCTCGGTTGTTGCTGATTTTTGCGCTAACCGCTGCTATGCTGGCGGCCGTTGCCAGATGGTTATGTATCTTGCCCGCCAATTCAGTGGCAACATTGATCTGATGCAGTTCAATATCGTTTTTGAAATGGGGCAATAACCAGGAAACTGCAATAATGGTAACAACTGCAAAGGGAATTGAGATGATCAATAATGACTGAAGAGACAAAATCTTGCGCAGGGCATGTCTGGGCATATAGTTATTCCTGGGTTGAGTAAAGTCCGTTTATCACCCTTGACAAGTAAGTCTTCCGGTTGGCGTCGCCAAACGTATCTATATCAAGCATCTGCTGCACACATTGGAACTGTTTTTTTCTCAGGATCGCCTGCTTGATGGATTCGTTGCCTTTTCTGGCGCTGGTGGCTTCAAGGGCAATCCTGGCTGCATCGTAAGCGGCGAGCCCTGCAAAGCCTGGTTCATGTCCGAATCTGTCCATGTAGGCCTTGCGAAACAGGAGATAGTTTTCTGAACGATCGTTGCGGTCCAGCAGCTGGGTCACATAAACACCTTCCGAGGCTGCCCCGGCCAGTTCAATGAAGCGTTCCGTCGAGGCCCAGTCTGACATGACGATCGGCACCGCTCTGTTGATTTTACGTATTTGCTGACAGATCATGGCCGCATCGAGTGAATTGGCAATCACCAGCACCAGGTCCGGTTTTGAGTTTAAAAGCGCCTTTACCTTTGCCGTAAAGATGGTGTTGTCGGATGACCTGAACGTCTCGGTCTGCACTACCTTGCCGCCAAGCCTTGCAAACTCATTTCTGAAATCTGTAAACCAGCTTTCGCTATAGGACTGGTTGTCGCTGTCATAAATTGCCGCCACCCTGCGCCGCCCATTTTCAGCATACTGAAAGCGGGCGCTTTTTTCTGCGTAGGTTTTGGTGTCGGCAACCACCCGGATAAAATTGTCATCCTTGCCGGTCAGACTGGTCGTTGTCACGGTGGGGCTGAGCAGGATACTGTCTGACTGGTTGATGACAGGCAGCATTGCGGCGGCCATACTGCTGGTCATGGGGCCGATAATGCACTCGATCTTTTGATTGATCAGTTCTGTAATTGCTGCCCGGGCTGTTACAGGGTCTTGGTGGTCATCGTTCATGACCAGTTCTATTGGCCGATTATTGATGCCGCCGGCAGCATTGGCCTGCTCAATTGCCAGGAGCGCGCCATTTCTCCCGGCAATGCCCAAATCCGCCCCGCGGCCGGAAAGCCCCCCTACAAACCCCAGCCTGACTGGTTCCGGTTTACGGCAAGATGTGATGAGGCATAGCAGGGCAAGGCATGTAACACAGAATAGCACGGCTTTATTCAAGGGCATAAGGCCTCTGGAAATGTGGTCTGATAACGGGTTACATTAATGGTAGCCTTAAATGATGAAAATTCAAGTGAGGTATTTCAGGGGTGGGTAGGCCGGGAGGCACACAAACCCGGCAAGATACCGGATTTGTGCGGCCGGGATAGAAAAAACGCTTTATTACTGCAGCAGTCTTACCTCGCGTTGCGGGAAGGGGATGCTGATCTGGTTGTCACGGAATGACTCCAGCAGAGCGCGGTTAAGTTCACCGATGGCGTCGCAGTAGTCCGGCACCTGCACCCACGGTTTGACGGCGATATTTACGGATGAGTCGTCCAGGGTGTTGATCTGGACAATCGCTTTTGGCTCCTGCAGTATGCGCGGGTTTGCAGTCAGCACTTCATTGACGCAGGCAAGCGCCCGGCTGATATCGGTATTATAGGCCACGCCGACCGCAAGGCTGAGCTGGCGGAGTTTGCCGTAGTTGTGCAGGATCTCCCCGGCAATCTTTCTGTTGGGTATGACTATCAGAGACATGTCCAGGTGGCTGAGGGTGGTGTTGAACAGTGAGATGCTTTCCACCATGCCTTCTTCCTTGGCGATGGAGATGTACTCACCCACCCTGTAAGGCCGCGTGAAGATGATGGTCAGACCGGCAGCCAGATTGGAGAGCACCCCCTGCATGGCCAGGGCCACCCCGGCACCGGCAACGCCGAGCCCGGCTATCAGCGGCAGCAGGTCAACCCCCAGGTTCTGCAGGGCCATGATCAGGAACAGCCCCAGAAACAGCCCACGGACTATGCGCAGCAGCAACTGGCGGATGGTGATATCCAGTTCCAGGCGTTTTAAAACCTTGTCCAGTAGCCCGCCTAGCCAGCGACCAAAGTAATGACCGACTACAAGAATCAGTAAAGCGGCCAGCAGTTTAGGACCAAAGGTGATCCCGGCGGTGATCAGTTTGTCCTGCATCTGATTCAATGCCGCCAGCTGTCCTGTGATCGGCAGGTTTTCCATGGGCATATCTGCGTCCTCCTTCTGATGAAATTATCAGTACGACATGACGGAAAGCATCTTCATGCCGATCCTGGCCTGGGTCTGCTGGATGGAACGGTAGTGCTCTTCATGCAGTACGGATTCCGGGTTTTGCGGATCGATAGGATGCACCGCCAGCCAGCTTCCTTCGCGCAGTTTGCCCTCGTAACCGGCCAGGGTCTCGTTAAGCAGCATGAACAGCGGGGCGTTCAGTGCATCAAACTCGCCTTCGGCAAAACCTTTCAGTGAGATATTCCTCTGCATCAGCTGCTGGCCGGTGTGGTCAAACTGCCGGAAGTCCAGGGAACATTGGTGATCGGTTTCTCTGGTATAAAACAGGGAAATCGTGCTGGACGCCTTTTCAGCGATCACCGCCTGTGCGGCTTCATGTGCGTCTGAGCCTTTTTCCAAGCCGTAAAATGCACTGCAGATCATATTGGCAAAGCATGCGGAATGCAGAAAACCGCGGGCGACCCGGTCAGAAGTTTCGAAGTAGAAACCGCGGTCCTGCGGTTTCTGATCGTGCAGGGTGCCGCAGATCAGGCAACGGTCGGCCAGTCCTTCCAGACGTGCCAGAAAGGATTCCTTGCGTTTGCCTTCTTTTTCAGACAGCCATTGAGCGTACAGACAGGACCTGGATTCCGGCGTGCTGTCCATATTCTGCAACAGTTCCTGGGTGATTTCGGCGAACTGGCTGTAGACTTCGGTGCCGCGGGCATGGGTCAGGATCGGGTAGATCTTGCCATCCGGGTTGGTGTTGAGGCTCTCCACCTTGGGACTTTTGGAGATGAAGGTGTCCAGGCAGCGGTAGCCGCGGTTGGCTGCAAAGGCGCGCAGCAGGGTTTTCTGGTCCTTGAAGATGCCGTCGAATTTGATGCGCTCGTCCACCAGACAGGGGATCAGCGTCAGTGATTTCTTGTCGATGCCGTACTGATCGAACAGTGCGAAAATATTTTTGCAGTTTTCCAGGCTGGGCATGTCCTTGACCGGTATCAGCACGCGGTCAGCCGCATACAGGGCATTCTGGGTGAGGATGTTCAGGTCTGGGCGGGTGTCGATGATGACAATGCCGGAAAGTCCGGATTCCGCCAGCATGCGGGTCAGTGTCATGGGGCCCTTGAAGTGCTCCTGGATGTTGCCCAGTTCGGTGGATGAAGGGATGTAGTTCACCCCATACTGGCCAGTGTGCAGCAGGTTGGCGGCATTTTCACCCATCAACAGGTCATGGACAGTGCCTTTGGTCTTTTGTCCCTTGAATTCAAACATGTGGTCGATGGTGAAATGGTTGTCAAAAGAGAAGATCGTCACCGGCAGATTTTCACGCATGGCTGCCAGATATATGGCCAGGTTGGTGGCCAGCGTGGTTTTGCCGACGCCGCCTTTTTCTGAAGAGACTGTGATTACGAAAGGAAACTGTTGCATTGATAGAAGTCCGTCTGCACCTGCCGTAAAAGGCCGGGCTGTGTTGAGAGTTGTTTGTCAGCTGGAAGAGAAAACCGGAATGAGATATTAGTCAATTTGGTCGGTACGGTCAAGCATTGCACAACAAAACGACTGTGGAGCCGGTTTGCTGGTGCGGCTGCATCCACCGGTATCCGGATAAAGGTTTGCAAAAGGTTTGATTTCTGGCGATGGAAGCGCTAGTCAGCGCTTGACATGGCAACAGTGTGATAATACTTTTGACGGGTTTTAAAAACCGTTTTGTGACCTGCATGCCTTGACAACATCTATATTTTCAGCAGTTCTGGAGGCAGCAACAGATGAACAAAAACCGTGATGCATGGGGAACCCGCATCGGGGTCATATTGGCGGTTGCCGGCAGCGCCATCGGTCTGGGCAATTTTTTGCGCTTTCCGGTCAAGGCGGCCATGTATGGCGGCGGCGCCTTTCTGATCCCCTATTTCATTGCCTTTGTACTGCTGGGTATACCACTGGCCTGGGTGGAGTGGACCATGGGGCGTTACGGCGGATACTACTGCCACGGCAGCGGCCCCGGCATCCTCAATGCCGTTGTGCGCAGACCCTGGGCCAAGTACGCCGGTTCTATCGGTGTCATGGGACCTCTGCTGATCTTCTTTTATTATGTGTACATCCTCTCCTGGCTGCTCGGGTTTTCCTGGTATTCGCTTACCGGAGAACTGATGGCAGCGGTCAACAACGGCACAGTCACCGTTTTCTTCGGCGATTATATCGGCCTGAAAACCGTGCTGTTCGGCAATGTGCCGGCAGCACTGTTTTTCTTCGTGATCACCTTTCTGCTCAATTTTTTGATCCTGGCTTTTGGAGTCCGGCACGGTATCGAGACCCTCAACAAGTTTGCCCTGCCGGTTATCCTGGTGCTGGGGTTGGTGTTGTTTGTGCGGGTATTGACTATACCCGGTATTGAGCGCGGTTTGGCCTTTATGTGGAATCCTGATTTCTCCCGTCTGAGTGAGCCGCGTGTCTGGCTGGAGGCTTCCGGCCAGATGTTTTTTACGCTTAGCATCGGTATCGGCGCCATTCTCACCTATGCCTCATATGTCAAACGCAGGCAGGACATCCTGCTCTCATCGCTTTCGGCCTGCTCTGCCAATGAATTTGCCGAGGTCATCCTGGGGGGCACGATCGTGATCCCCATGGCCATTGTGGTTTATGGGGCGGCCAATATCCAGGAGATCGCCAGCATGGGAACATTCGGCCTGGGGTTCAACACCATGCCGATTATCTTTGGCAAGATGCCGCTTTCCGCGCTGCTACAGTTCAGTTGGTTTATCTTGCTGTTCTTTGCCGGGCTGACATCGTCCATATCGGTGCTGCAGCCGGCCATATCTTTCTTTGAGGATGAAGCAGGCATGCAGCGGCGCGGAGCACTGTTCACAGCCGGTATCATCAGTCTGTTTATGAGTCTGGTTGCCGTATTCGGCCTGGAGGCCGGAGCGGTGGACGAGATGGACTTCTGGGGGGGGACGCTGCTGCTGGTGATGTTCGGAACGCTGGAGGCAATTATCTTTGCCTGGATATTCGGGACCGACCGGGGGTGGGAAGAACTGCATAGTGGTGCTACTATCCGGCTGCCCGGATTTTTCCGTTTTGTGCTCAGGTATGTGACCCCGTTATACCTGCTGGCGCTGCTGACCGCCTGGTTGGTGACCGATTTCAGCAAGGTTATTATGCTGGAAGGTATAGATCCTACGCTGCAGGTCAGTTTCCTGGGGATGACCATGGCCAAGACCAGTTTCATCTGGCTGCTGCGGGGCCTGCTGCTGGCGTTGCTGCTGGCGCTGAATGGCGTGATCTGGTGGATCTGGCGGCGCAACAGGATTGATGAACGGCTGGCCGCCATTGATGCCGGGGAGGTGACCCATGTCTGAACATCTGACGCTGAGCGGGTGGCTGTTTCTGATGTTTGCCTGGTGCGGTATCCTGGGGCTTAATATCTTCTGTTTCCGAAAGATATTGCAGGAAGAACCGGATGCAATTGTCGACCCCATGCCTGAGGAATTGGACCGGGACGAATGATGTGTTATGTTTGAATTGGGCTACCATGAGTGTGTAGTAACATGGCGGGCAGATCATCTATAAGAGATCGGTACTAAAGCGGGATGGGAGTTGGTCATGGCTCAGATAATAGCCAGACGCGAAGGTGCGTTACTGATAATGGAAGTTCATGGTGATATGGTCTGCAGTGATGCGGTTTCGGCTGTTTCGGAACATTATGCAAATGATACGGTAAAAGATGTGATCTGGGATTTCATGGATGGATCGAACCTGCAAATGACGGATCGTGATTTCAAGGCGCTTGCGTTGGCAGTCAAAAAGATCGTTGATCAGGGATATCGCAAAGGCGGCAGGACCGTTTTGGTTGGCAACAAGACCGTGGAGTACGGCCTGGTGCGCATGTATGCCATCATGGCGGAAACTATGGGGGTCAAAATCAGCTATAACGCCTTTAAAACCCTGGACGAAGCCAAACGCTGGCTGGCGGAAACAGACTAGCTTTATGATGTATTAGCGGATGTTATTGCGGGCCTCCGGCCTGTCTTGTTTAATGTGAGCGGATGGCTGTTATCTGGGGCGGCATTCTGGGCTTAACTTATTAATATTATGAAAGCAATTGATGAAGCGGAGTCATTAAACTCTAACCTTCTGCATTGCTAAAACAAACAGGATAACACTGAAATGGAATCTGCATGGATCCAATAAAACGTTTTAAAATGTCTATCTTGATTCTGCTCCTGCTTATTTCTGCAGGAACTGCAGGCTACATGGTGCTTGAAGGTTGGAATTTTCTAGACTCAATTTATATGACGATCATCACGCTGGGAACTATCGGTTATCGCGAGATCCACGATCTCACTGATATTGGTAAGATTTTCACAATGGTGTTGATTGTTGTTGGTGTTAGTGTGCTTGGTTATATTGTTGGTACGCTTGCTCAGGTTATGTTTGAGGGACAGATACAGCGTGTTATCGGGAGGAAAAAAGTGGAGAAGAAGATCGGAGAGCTTCAAGGGCATTACATTATCTGTGGCTTTGGACGCATCGGCTCGCTTATCAGCAAGGAGTTTCATGCAAAATCTCTCCCTTTTGTTGTTGTGGAGTGTGATCAGAAGATGACGGAGAGATTGGAGGAAGAGGGGTATCTGCACTTGAACGGGGATGCAACAGCAGATGAAACGCTGCTTAAAGCCGGAATCAAACAGGCGCGGGGATTAATCTCGGTGGTCGCCTCTGATACGGAGAATGTCTATATTACTCTTACTGCGCGCGGCTTGAATCCTGATCTTTATATTCTGGCACGATCTGGCGAAGAGGGGTCGGAACTGAAACTAAAACGTGCCGGGGCAAACAAGGTCGTTTCTCCGTATGTAATCGGCGGAACCAGGATGGCGCAATCAATCCTGCGCCCCAATGTCGTTGACTTTATTGAAATTGCTACAGGCAGCGAGCATGTTGATCTTCAGATGGATGAGGTAAACATCCCGCAGTATTCCCAGTTTGCCGGACAAACCTTGATCAGCTCCGGGTTCAGGAAAGAGACCGGAGTAATCATAGTCGGTATCAAAAAAACAAACGGCAAGATGATTTTCAATCCACATTCAAATGCTGTTATCGAGGGAGGGGATACCCTGATTGTACTCGGAGAACCCCCCAATGTATTAAAGCTGGAAGGGTTGGTGGCGCAACTGCCGCAGATGGAATAGAAAATGATCAGAGCGCGCTTGTGCCATCGGTTTTGCCATTACCCTTGAGAGGCAGGATAGTACTAATTTTATGGATCTGTTTTCTGAAAAAACTATTCTGACTGTCAGCCGCCTGACCGCCCTGCTGCGCGGTGTACTGGAGGAAAACTTCGAGCAGGTCTGGGTGGAGGGGGAGGTGTCCAATCTCTCCTTTCCGGCTTCTGGGCATGTCTATTTTTCCCTCAAGGACGGCGGCGCCCAGCTGCGCTGCGTCATGTTCAAAAACGCTGCCCGCAACCTGAAATTCCGACTGCAGGACGGCATGGGGCTGATCGTGCGTGGCCGTATCTCCGTCTATGACCAGCGCGGCGAATATCAGTTGATCTGCGAATATATGGAGCCGGCCGGGGTGGGGGCTCTGCAGATGGCTTTTGTGCAACTGAAGGAGCGGCTTGCCAGGGAAGGGCTGTTTAACGAGGCCCGCAAGCGGCCGCTGCCGGATTTTCCCAAACGGGTAGGGGTGGTGACATCATCTACTGGCGCGGCTATTCATGACATCATCAATGTGCTCCGGCGCAGATTTGCCTCCATCGAGGTGCTGCTCTACCCGGTGCGGGTTCAGGGGGAGGGGGCCGGACTGGAGATCGCCAGGGCCGTGGATGACATGAACAGGCTGGGGCTGGCGGACGTGTTGATTGTAGGTCGCGGCGGTGGTTCGTTGGAAGATCTGTGGGCCTTCAACGAAGAGGTCGTAGCCAGGGCGGTGCACAGGTCCCGCATCCCGGTGATTTCCGCTGTCGGGCATGAAACTGACTGGACCATCTGCGATTTTGTGGCCGACCTGCGGGCGCCGACCCCTTCGGCGGCTGCCGAGCTGGTGGTGGCCAGCTCCAACGAATTGCGCAGCCGGGTTGACGGCTGCAGTCGAAGGCTGCAACTGGCGATGGAAAACCGCATCGGCGGACTGCAGCTAAAGGTGGACTCTTTAAGGCGCCGGATCCATGACCCTTCCACCATGCTAGGGCATATGTCCCAGCGGGTGGATGACCTGTCAGTGAGGTTGGATAATGCCCTGCGAAATGGCGTTGCCAGGCGGCGTGATCAGTTCGAGAAGCAGCAGGCCGAACTGTTGTACCACTCCCCACTGCGCGGTATGGAGACATTGCGCCAGCAGGTTGCCATGCTTGCAACAGATGCCGAGCGCTCTCTGCAGCACCGCCTGGACGAACTGCGGCAGCGTTTTGTGGAGAACGCGGCGCGTCTGGATGTACTTTCGCCGCTGGGCACATTGTCCCGCGGTTACGCGCTGGCCATGAAGATGCCCGGCAACCGGCTGGTGCGGGAGTCCGGTGAGCTGGCCAGCGGCGACAGGGTGCGCGTCAGGCTGCATCGCGGCGAGCTGCAGTGCATTGTTGAAGAAGCGCTGTAATGTGTAACAGGTCTTTGAAAATTTCAAGGGACGGGTAACGCTTGACGGGTATCCGCTATTCTGAAATAATAACCAACATTTTGGGGATGACGATATGGCCACCGATAAATTCGAAACATCATTGAAAAAACTGGAAGAAATCGTCCAGCGGCTCGAGGGGGGCTCACTCTCTCTGGAGGATTCGCTGAAGGCCTTTGAAGAAGGGGTCAAACATGCCTCGCTCTGCTCCCAGAAACTGGATGAAGCGGAGCGCAAGGTAGAGATTCTGCTTAAGCGCAAGGACGGCAGTTTTGGTCGCGAACCCTTTGAGGTTGAGGCTGAGAAGGTCAAGTAAACAGAAAAGGAACATATAGAACATGGATTTGAAAGCATACCTGACAGAACAGATCGCACGCGTGGATGCCGCGCTTGACAAATACCTGCCCAAAGAGGGAGAGCGGCCGGAAAGCCTGCATAAGTCCATGCGCTATTCGGTGTTTGCCGGCGGCAAAAGGGTGCGCCCGATACTGATGCTGGCGGCTTGCCAGGCGGTGGGCGGCGATACGGAAAAGGCGATGCCGGCTGCCTGCGCCATTGAGATGATCCATACCTATTCGCTGATCCACGATGATTTGCCTGCCATGGATGATGATGATTTCAGGCGCGGCAACCCCACAAACCACAAGGTTTTCGGAGAGGCTATTGCCATCCTGGCCGGTGACGCGCTGCTGACCGAAGCCTTTAAGCTGATGAGCGATCCCCGTTTTGCTGCCGGATGCGATCCGGCCGGACGCCTTGCCGTGATCAACACTATTGCCACCTGTTCCGGGTCTTACGGCATGGTCGGCGGCCAGGTGGTGGACATGGAGAGCGAAGGGAAACCGGGCATGGACTTGCCGACGGTGCAGTATATCCACACCCACAAGACCGGGGCGCTGATCAAGGCGGCGGTTGTGGCCGGCGCTATTCTGGGGGGTGCCGATCAGCATAAACTGGCCGCCATTACCCGCTATGGCGAGGCCGCCGGTCTGGCCTTCCAGATTGCCGACGATATCCTGGATATCGAGGGGACTACCGAGGAGATCGGCAAGGATGCCGGCAGCGATCAGGAGCGCGGCAAGGCCACCTATCCGGCTGTGATGGGCCTGGCTGCGGCCAAGGAAGAGGCGCGGCTCATGATGGACGAGGCCTTCAAGGCCCTGGAAATCTTCGGCGCCGAGGCGGACCCGCTGAGGGAAATCGCCAAATATATCGTGCAGCGCAAAAACTGATCAACCGCGGCCCTCATATCAATCCATTGTTAAAAGGGACATATGTCGATTCTTGAACAAATAAATGCTCCGGTCGATCTGAAACAACTGGCAGCGAACAGGCTGCCGGAGGTGGCTGAAGAACTGCGCAAAATGATTATTGAAACCTGTGCGGCCAACGGCGGGCACCTGGCCCCCAGCCTGGGGGTGGTGGAGCTGACCATTGCCCTGCACCGGGTGTTTAACTCACCGGAAGACAAAATCGTCTGGGACGTGGGTCATCAGGCCTATGCCCACAAGCTCCTCACCGGGCGCCGGGACCGTTTTGCCACACTGCGCAAACTGAACGGCATCAGCGGTTTCCCCAAACGTGAAGAGTCCCCGCACGATTCCTTTAACGTGGGGCATTCCTCGACCTCGATTTCTGCGGCCACAGGTTTTGCCGCTGCCCGCGATCTGGATAAGAGGACAAACAAGGTCATTGCCGTGATCGGCGACGGTTCCATGACCGGCGGTGTGGCTTACGAGGCCATCAACCATGCCGGCCACATGAACAAGGATATGATCGTCATCCTCAATGATAACGAGATGTCCATTGCCGAGAACGTGGGGGCGCTCTCCAACTTTCTCAGCCGTACCGCCACCAGTGAGTTTGTTTATCGCCTGAAAAAAAATATGGAATCCTTCCTGGGCAAGTTGGACAAGCAGGTCGGCAGCAGCATGCTGCACCTGGCGCGCAAGATGGATGAGTCCTTCAAGGGGTTATTCACGCCGGGCATGCTCTTCGAGGCCTTCGGCTTCGAATACATCGGCCCCATTGACGGCCATGATCTGCCCAAACTTATTGAAACCCTGGAAAAGGTAAAGAAATTCAAGGATGCCGTGCTGATCCATGTCTTGACCAAAAAAGGCAAGGGGTATAGGCCGGCCGAGGATAACCCGGCGCTGTTTCACGGTGTCGGGCCGTTTGAGATCGAAAGCGGCAAGGTGATCAAGGGTAAGGGTGGGGCAGCCTCATATACGGCAGTTTTTGGCAACACCCTATGCAAGCTGGCTGCTGAGGATGAAAGGATTACCGCTATTACGGCAGCTATGCCGGACGGTACTGGACTGACCTGTTTTTCTGAGCAATTTCCCCAGCGTTTCTTTGATGTGGGTATTGCCGAACAGCACGGGGTTACCTTTGCTGCCGGGTTGGCGGCGGAGGGTCTAAGGCCTGTTTTTGCAGTCTACTCATCCTTCCTGCAGCGTGCCTATGATCAGGTCTTTCACGATGTCTGCCTGCAGAACCTGGCGGTGACATTTGCCATCGACCGCGCCGGTGTGGTTGGCAATGACGGCCCGACACATCATGGTGCCTATGATATCTCATACCTGCGTCACCTGCCCAATATGACAGTGATGGCGCCCAAGGATGAAAATGAGCTGCAGCACATGCTGGCGACTGCTGTTAATTTGGGTTCTCCGGCTTCAATCCGTTACCCCCGCGGCAATGGCTATGGTGTACCGATGGAACAGATTGTTGAAGCGCTGCCGGTAGGACGCGCGGAAGTTCTCAGAGAGGGCCGCGACGGCGCCATGCTGGCACTGGGCTCCATGGTTTATCCTGCCCTGGAGGCGGCCGGTGAGCTGGAGGCGCGCACCGGTTTGTCCATGGCAGTGGTCAATATGAGGTTTGTCAAGCCGATGGACGAGGCGTTGGTGCTGGAGGCGGCAAATGATTTTGGCTGTTTGGTGACACTGGAGGAAAATTCGCTGCAGGGCGGTTTTGGCTCTGCCGTGTTGGAGCTGTTGGAGCTGCATGCCGTAACAGGCGTGAAGGTGCTCAGGCTCGGTTATCCGGAAACGCCCATACAACAGGGTGAGCAAGCGGAGCTGCGCGCCATGGCTGGATTGGATCAGGCTGGTATTGTTGCTGCGGTTGGGAAATTCATGGGGCGCGTCTAAGGCGGGTGGCATAGCTGGATCAGTAAAAATGCCAGCTGATTGAAAAAAAGCTTGTACATGATGCAAAACCTGTGCTATAAAACTCATCTTTAGTCGGGGAGTAGCGCAGCCTGGTAGCGCATCTGCCTTGGGAGCAGAGGGTCGCACGTTCGAATCGTGTCTCCCCGACCATACAAAGCAATAAAAGGTTCTTGGCTTAATAGCTAAGAACCTTTTTAAGTTTTGGCTGTTTTGATAACTCCTCGGCTTGATATCTGAATAATGTCTTTTATACTAGTATTCAGTTCATCTCATTTGGTGCATGGGGATTATCATAATGGCTACAATTCATATCAAACATGAAGACCATTACCTGATAGTGTCTGTAAGCGGAGAGTTGACGGCTCAGGAAATGACAGAATTCGTCTATGACTGTTTTTCAGGTGTCAGTACCAAGGACATAATCTGGGATTTGACGGATGCGACAGCAATCCTGGCTTCTCATGCGGATATGAAACGATTGGCTTTAGCTGTAGAGGATGTTTTGACCAAGGAAAACCAGAAATGCAGTAAGTGTGCCTTTGTCGGTGATACGGCTGCAAAGCTCAATTTCTTACGGATGTACTCAATCCTGGCTGATCTTTACATCACCAGAAGAAAACATGTGGTATTTGATTCTTTCGATGATGCCAGGGAATGGATCAGTAGCGACAAAGGCGCTGTTCAGGCCCCTAGTGCCAGTGAACATAACACCTGGTGGCTGAGTGCGAAGGATATGGCTTAGAGGCTGCTGGTATGTCTACAATATCGACCCAAAATGAAGGTGGCCTGCTGATTGTCAATGTGGTTGGTGATCTGCATGCCGCCGAAGCTGTGGCAACAATCAACCGGCACTATACAAACGGTGTTGTCAAAGATGTGATCTGGGACTTTACCCACGGCTTGCTTCTGAATACGTCCGACAGTGAGTTCAGGACTATTGCCGCTGCTGTGAAGAAAACGGTTGATGATGGCTACAGGCAGGGTGCCAAAACGGTCTTTGTGGGCAATGCTACGGTTGAATATGGGATTCTGCGCATGTATACAGCCATAGCTGAAACCAGTGGTGTGCATATTCGGTACAATGTTTTCAGGACAGTAGAAGAAGCTAAAGAGTGGATAGCCGGTTCTTGATTGTTCCATAAAACAGCAATAAATATCCCGCTGAGATAAAAAACGGCACTTCAGGAATATGCTTGAAGTGCTGTTTTTTATATCTGTCTTAACGTTCTGAATTTTCCAGTTTGCAGCAACATCCCAGGGTTAAAAGCGCATCCTTACGCCGCCGATGATGGTGGAACCATCAATGTCTGTGGATGTGTTGTTGCTGTTGGATGTATCGGCCACGCCGAAGTAGCGGTAACCGACATCAAGGGAAAGTTTTTGGGCAATGCGGATATCTACGCCTCCGCCAGCCTGGTAAGCCAGTCCTGAACCGGTATGGTCAACCGGGCCGGGTGAAGATACATGGCTGTGCCCAAAGCCCAGTCCGCCACCGGCATAGGGGGTGAATATGGAGCTATTTTTGAAGTCATACCAGAGGTTCACAAGCATGCCCAGGGCCCAGGAGTCGTTGCTGTTGCCTTTGGCTGGGGCCTGGCGGTATGACAGTTCGGTTTCAATGCGCAGGTTTTTGCCCGTAGAAACGCCGTATGCGCCGCCGATCAGCCAGCCGGAATCGTAAGTGGCATCGGCCGGGTTAAAGCTGCTGTTGAGGTAATTGGTCTTATCCGGCATCCAGATACCGCTGGTGATGGCCACATATGCCTCGCGGGCAAAGGCCGGTACGCTGAGAGCGCAAATAAATACTGCTGCTAAGACAATCTTCTTCATGCTGATCCTTTCCATGTAAAAATTCTGCTAAATTCTTATTTCTTCGATGCTCCTGAACAGTCTGCCGCCGCTGCGTTCTATCCAGCGCATCAGCTGCAGATTGATCGGCAAGCCTACAAAATCGCCGCAATTTCGCTTGTCAGTGCGCAATCCGTAGCAGGTTTTGCCTAGCGCAGACGCAAACCCCAGTTCGCTGGCAGTGCCTGAGTCTACCTCGGCGCCGTCCAGCACAGCCAGCAGCACATCGCAGGAACGGATGCCGTTCTCGTTGATTTCGCCGATGCCTGATGCAATCTGCCAGAAGGTCTCAACGCGTTGATCATGGTCTGCAATGGTGTGGGACTGGTCGATGGCGTCATTGAATGTGGTCTGTTCCCAAGGGCAGAAAACCGTCACTCCCTGGGAGACAAGTGCCTGCTTGATTTTGTCCAGGTATGGACGCTTTTCCGGGCTGAAGCCCAAAGGAGAGGCGAGATATACAGAAGGCATTGGAGGTGTCCTTATCCATCATTAAGTCAGAAAACCCGCTGACATTGCGTCAGCGGGTCTGTGCGTCTTTATTGAGGTCAATGGTTACTTGGCCAGTTTGGTGATAAACTCGGCGATGACCTCGCCCTCGTCGGTCGCCTGAACCGGCATTACGCCCCTGATCCTACCCAGACTGCCGCCTTCACCGCCGGACCTGATGTCTTCAAAAGAGGCCAGTACCTTGCCGTTGCGGGCATCAACAAGTTCGCCGGTAATGGCGATATTGGTCTTGCCGCTCTTGGGTGCCATGAAGCCCAGGAAAAATTTGGCAGCACCGATACCGCCATTGAATCTGATGAACTTGCCCCTGACGATGATGGCATTGCCTCGGGCTCCCCTGTTGGCGTAGACATTGGCAAATTTGCCTTCCTTCTTGAGATGGCTGACGATGCTTTCTGTCAGGTTCTTTACTATGGTTGGCTTGATCTCGTTAACGATTTGCTTCTCCTCATCGTCCAGATTCATATATTCCGCACCAGTGGTGGAAAAGTCGCGTACCACAACCGTGTCATACTTGGAAAGACTGGTGCTGGTGAATATCTTTTCCTCATCCATTACACCCGGCTTGGAAAGGGAGTCTGAATCCGCAAAAGCGCTGGAAAGCATAGTCAGGGACAGCATGAGCAGCAGTAAAACTTTTTTCATATATCCTCCGCTTAATTTTTTTTCATACGTTACTGAAAGCCTCCTTTAATGTCAAACGATACGTCGAATTAAACTGACTTTATTTTGCTGGAAAGATTGCCCGGAATTGGTTAAAAACAGTAGCGCGTTTTTTATGTGTTTGCGGTTTATAACTTGGCTGAGATCAGAGGATGTTAGATGAAGGTTGTTTTCGTTCACCCCCACGGCAGCAACTGGCTGGGGGATCAGAAAGATATCAGTGCGGTTTTCAATCTGATGCCTCCGCTGGGCATGATGAGCATTGCCGCCGTGCTGGAGAAGAACGGCTGTGATGTTGAGATTATTGACTGTTACGGCTACCCGTTGTCTTCCGAAGAACTGGCTGGCAAGATCATCGCCATGCATCCCGATGCGGTCGGTTTTTCCTGCACCACATCTTCATTTTTGGAGGGGAACCGGATCGCGGAATTGCTCAAACAGCAACGTCCGGATATCTTTACGGTGTTCGGGGGGGCTCATGCCTGCACTATCGGCGCTGAGTTGCTGGATTCCTTTCCGGCCATTGACTATCTGGTGATCGGCGAGGGAGAAAACACCATGCTGGAACTGGTTCAAGCCGGTTTCCGCAATGTGGAGCAGATTCCTGGCGTAGCCTGCCGGGTTGACGGCAAGGCCTTTTTTACCGGAAAAAGAGAACTGATCAAAAATCTGGATGACCTGCCTTTCCCGGCCTATCACCTGTTGCCGCACTTTCCGGAGCGTTACAATCTGCCGCTGTTCAGCTATCCGAAGGCGCCCAACACCAGCCTAATCTCCAGCCGCGGCTGTCCATATTCGTGCAGTTACTGCGACCGCTCCGTATTCTCCAGCGGTTTTCGCTTCAACTCCCCTGAATACATTGTGGAACACATGGCCATGCTCAACCGTAACTATGGTATCCGACACGTGTTCTTTTATGACGACCTGTTCACCTTTGATCGCAAGCGGGTGGCGCGGTTCTGCGAGATCAAGGCGGCCAAAGGTTTGGATGTGACCTACAACTGCATTGCCAGGCTGGAGCATGTGGATGCAGAACTGCTGCAGCTATTGAAACAGTCCGGCTGCTGGCAGGTCAATTTTGGCATTGAATCCGGCGACCCGGATGTGATCAAAAAGCACCGCAAGTTCTTTGCACTGGACGAGGTGGGCAAAAAGCTGAAGATGGTCAAGGATGCCGGCATGCGGGTCAAAGGGCTGTTCATGATCGGTCTGCCGGGGGAGAACGAAGCAACCATCCGCAGGACGATCGATTACGCGCTTTCCCTGCCACTGGACGAGATCAACGTCACCAAATTCACCCCCTTTCCAGGCGCGCCGGTCTACAAGACCATCCGCGAATTCGGTGAGTTTGATGAAAACTGGTCGCTGATGAACTGCCTCAACTTTGTTTTCATCCCCCACGGCATGACCAAGGAAAAGCTGGAAGACCTGTATAATAGCTTTATCCGCAGCTTCTACCGCCGTACACGCATTCACTGGGGCTACACAAAGATGATCTGGAAGTCGCCGCACAGCGTGGCTACCTTTCTGCGGCATCTGCCTGAGATACTGGCCTTCGAACTGAAACAGAAGTGGTAGCATGGTGAACATGCCTGCTGTCTAGTATTGCCAGAATACTTATTTCTTACTGATAGTTTTATACGTGAGGTGCAATGTGAACCGAAAACGTCTGCTGCTGATCTCACCCTTGGGTGACAAAAGCCTGCTGGGGAGCGATTTTTATTTTCGTTTGCCTTACCTGGGATTGCTGCGGGTGGCTGCCCTGACCCCTCCTGACTGGGAGGTGGTCATCATCGATGAAAAGGTGGAGACGCTGGACTACGAGCAGGGAGCCGATCTGGTGGGCATCACCGCCATGACGCCGGTTGCCAAGCGAGCCTATATGGTAGCTGATCGTTTCCGCAGCCTGGGGATACCGGTGGTCATGGGTGGTATGCATGTCTCCAAACTGCCGGAGGAGGCGCTGCAGCACTGTGACAGCGTCGTGGTGGGCGAAGCGGAGGATCTGTGGGATAAACTGCTGCTGGACCTTGAAAAAGGCCAGATGAAGCAAATCTACCGCCATGAGGACGGCTATCCCGCCCTGGACGGACGTCCGCCGGTGAACTGGGATTACTACAGCGACAAGGGCTATCTGCCGGTGCACTTCGTGGAGACCACGCGCGGTTGTCCCTTCGGTTGCGAGTTCTGTTCGGTCACCAGCTCTTTTGGCGGCAAGTTCCGCAACTGGCCGGTGGATACGGTGGTCGATCAGATCGCCAACCTCAAGCCTTTCCCCGGGCGCTTCACCTGGCAGAATCTGGTCTTTTTCAACGACGACAATATCATCAGCAACAAGCGCCATGCCCGCGAACTGCTGCAGCGTATCACACCTTACAAGATTGACTGGCTGGGGCAGACATCGGTGGATATGGCCCAGGACGACGAGATGCTGGCGTTGTGCAAGAAAAGTGGTTGTATGGGGCTGCTGGTGGGTTTTGAATCCCTCTCGGCTGAAACCCTCAAATCGATCAACAAAGGTGTCAACAAGCCACAGCAGTATATCGATGTGGTCAAGCGCATGCACGACCACGGCATCGGCGTAAAAGGCTCATTTATCTTCGGTTTTGATACGGATGACGAAGGGGTCTTCGACCGTACCGTGGAGTTTGCCATCAAGGCCAAGATCGATGTCTGCTACTTCTCCATCCTGACCCCGTATCCCGGCACGGTGTTTTACAACCAGATGCTCAGGGAAGGGCGCATCATCGACCATGACTGGAACCACTACAACACCCATAACGTGGTCTACCAACCCAAGAACATGACGCCGGAACGTCTGCTGGAAGGCTACTGGTCTGCCATGCAGGAGACCTTTTCCTATACGGCTATCCTCAAGCGCATGTGGGGCAACGGCACCCGTTACAACTTCTTCTTTCCCATGAACTTCGGTTATCGCCAGTCGATCCTCAAAGGTGTCAAGGATTACGAAGAAAAGAAGCGGCTGGCCGTCTGACGGGGAAGCCCGTGTCGTGCCGGTTATCCGTTGACCGTAATACAACCGTTTAGCAATCTGGAGTCGTAAACACAATGAGCATTGTTGATCCAAAAGCAAAACTGGAGCAGTTGATGAAGCTGGATAAATCCCGGCTGCCTGAGGATGGCGGGGATGGGTGCAACCGCTTGATCTTCTCCAACAGCCCCTATCTGCTGCAGCATGCCGATAATCCGGTGGATTGGTATGAATGGGGGGAGGCGGCCTTTGAGAAAGCACGCCGCGAAAATTTGCCCATCATGGTCTCCATCGGCTATGCCGCCTGCCACTGGTGCCACGTCATGGCAGAGGAATCCTTCGAGGATGAAGAGGTGGCCGCCTGCCTCAACAGTCAGTATGTCTGCATCAAGGTTGACCGCGAGGAACGGCCGGATGTGGATAGTTTTTTCATGACGGTCGCCCGTATACTCACCGGCAGCGGCGGCTGGCCACTGAATGTCTTCATGACCCCGGACCGGCAGCCGTTTTTCGCCATGACCTATATGGCCAAGCGGGGCAGGGGGGGCAGCGGCGGTTTCATGGGAGTGATCGAAAGGATCTCCGCCTTCTGGCAGAGCAATCCAACAGAGATCATCGAGAACAGCGGCAACATCATGGAAATGCTTGAGCATCTTGACCGCGGCGAAACCGGCGAATGCGCCGAGCTGAAAGCTATGGAGCAGGGTGCCTTCAAAAAGCTGGAGGAGATATACGATGCCGCGCATGGCGGTTTCGGCACACGCCCCAAATTCCCCATGCCGGTCTATATCGGCTGGCTGCTGGGACAGGCCGCCAAAGGCAACGGCAAGGCGGCCGAGATGGCTTGCGACAGTCTGAAAAAGATGCGGGGCGGCGGAGTATGGGATCAGCTTGGCGGCGGCCTGCACCGTTATGCGGTGGATGAGCAGTGGCTGGTGCCACATTTTGAAAAGATGCTCTACGACCAGGCCATGCTTTCCGATGCCGCCCTGGAGGCGTTCCGGTTGACCGGAGAGGAATGCTTTCTGGAGATGGCGGAAAATATCTTTTGGTTCGTGGGCAATGAACTGACCGCGCCGGAAGGCGGTTTCTATGCCTCGCTGGATGCCGATTCTGATGGGGAAGAAGGGCTCTTCTACCTTTGGGACAAAAGTGAACTTCAGGAGGCGTTAGGCCGCAATGCCCGTTTGTTCTACAGCTTTTACGGCGTTACAGAGGCAGGCAATTTCGAGGGGCGCAACATCCTGCACATCCCGCTGGCGGCTGAGCAGTTCTGCGAAAAATATTCAGTACCTGCCGAAGAACTGGGCAGCGTGCTGGACGAATGCCGGGAGAAGCTGCTGAATCTGCGCGACCGCCGGGAACGTCCGCTACGTGATGAAAAGATCATCAGCGCCTGGAATGGTCTGATGATCGCTGCGCTTGCCAAGGGCGGCGTCGTCTGCGGCTACAAGGGTTATGTGGAGCGTGCCGCAAAGGCGGCCGATTATATCCTTAATAAGCTACGCAGAGAGGACGGAAGGCTGCTGCGTTCCTATCTGTCCGGCGGCAATGCCGCTGTGCCGGCCTTTCTTGAGGACTACGCCTTCCTCTGCTATGGGTTGATCGAACTTTATGAGGCCACCTTGGATGAACAGTGGCTGGACCGGGCGCTGGGGCTTTGCGATGATATGGTGGCCCTGTTCTGGGACAAACGGGTGCGCCGTTTTCTTAAGGTCGGGCTGGATGCCGAGCAGCTGCCGGTTAGGATGCTGCCGGAATGCGACGATGTCATACCTTCGGCCTTTTCATGTGCCGCGCGCTGTTTTATCCGCCTGGGGTATCGCTGTGACCGCGCCGATCTGATTGATTATGCCCATGCGCTGCTGGCGGCGCCTCTGGATGAGGCCAAGCGCAACCCGCTGGATCAACTGGGCGCTTTGCAGGCCTTTTCGATGCTGGAGGATGAGCCGGTCAGGGTTGTGATCAGCGGCAGAGAGGATGCGGAGTTTGTGTTTGAATGCCTGAACGCGATCAAATCCTATCCGTTTGCCAACCTGGTCATCAGCCACGCAGACGAACAGCCGGGCAGGAGTTTGGTAGAAATATGCGCCAACGGTGTCTGCTACCCGGCTGTGGACGAGCTTGATGGCCTGTTGGGTTTGCTGAAATCAATAAGCGCGGCAAGGATCGAGGAATGAAAAATATGAAACTGTTATTGACCGTATTGATGCTGATCGTTCTGCCGGCCGGGGTTTCTGCGGCAGAACACCAACTGTCTGACAAAAAGCAGGAGTTCGCCTTTCTGACCGGTTACGGCATTACCCACAAGTATTTTGGAGCAACCCGTACCCAGGTGCAGACCTGGGACGCCATTGCCCGTTACGGTCATTTTCTCTCCGATGAGATTGGCAAGGGGAGCTGGTACCAGGGGCGTCACCAACTGCTGGTGGAGGTGCCGTACCACATGGCATTGGATCACAACGCCCGATCGATGGTGGGCGGGTATCTGCTGGGGAGCTGGAAGTTTACCGCTGTCAAGGACTTTGCCCCTTATGTGTTTGCCGGCGGCGGTGTTCTCTATGTGGACCTGGGGCTGCCCAGCATGGGGACCAAGCTGGATTTCTGTTATCAGGGGGGCACTGGGCTACAGTACTTTATCAGGCCGGATGTGGCCCTGACGGCGGAGTACCGTTATCATCACATCTCCAACGCCGGCACCGCCAATCCCAACGAGCCGCTTAACTCCAGCAAGTTCCTGCTGGGGGTGTCGTTGTACAGGTAAGTTGGATTGATTGTTAATCATCAAATACTAAAAAAACAATCAATAGTTGTATTTGAAGGCTGAGAGAGTACCTTTGGCGGGGCAAGTTCGGTATCGGTTACAGGAACGGCTAGCAGATTAACATGATTGTTCATCAGACCGTATACCCAGATGGCCGTTTTCTTCTCTATTTTCCTTGTCTTCATCAACCATTATATTTTGTAGCGAGCTTTATATTCTATTATTGTTTTGATTTTCTTTCGGAACTATCACCGAAAAGCAGGTTTTGGTGTGAAGATCCCACCAGCAGGTGTTCTTCTGAGTTGAGTTCCAACCGCAAACTGTAGCAATGATCGAAGTTGCTCCAGTATCGGCTTTGCTTTGT